>NNBV01000882.1_pt1 | contig 60163 bp, 56 predicted proteins | sample 1173771 | NCBI WGS metagenome assembly NNBV01 (sample SAMN07173938, study PRJNA388173) | plant metagenome | isolation source: symbiotic tissue sample KVS11 | place: Norway: Troms, Kvaloya island | reverse complement strand
TTCGGGGGCGCCGCGGATWTGTAGKCGAGGAYCCACCAGGCSCCGCCGTCGCGCTCGCGCACCAGACGGTCGATGMGCAAGGTTTCGCCTTCATGCACCAGCGTGACTTCGTTGCCATGCCAGTCGACCCTGCGATCGTCCCACACCCAGGCGCCTTCGCCCGCGCGGATGCGCTGTGCCAGCGCCGCGGCACCGCGCGCCTGCTGGGCGTCGAGCATGAATTCACGTGCCGCGGCCCGCACATGCGCCGCCGGCAGCGCCTCGCCCGGCACCGCCCATTCGAGCAAGCGGTGCATGGCCTGGCCGAAGGCCGCGGCGCGTGCGTCGACGGTGGCTTCGACGGCTTTCTTCGCAGTGGGCGCGTCGGCGGACGGGGGCACGGTGGGCATGCGTTTCATGGGGAAGGTGGCCGCGCCAGTGACAGCACTGGTGGCCGCGGGCAAGGCCACCAACGGCTCGTCGGCCTCGGTGGGTTCGCACAGCGCCTCCAGCCGCGCCCACCAGCTGCTTTCGTTGGCACGCGCGGGGCGCACCGACGACAGCACCAGCCGCGCGCGCGCCCGCGTGGTGGCCACGTAGAGCCCGTTGAGTTCTTCGCGCTGCCGTGCGCGTTGCTCTTCCTCCAGCAGCGAGGCCGCGCACGCGGGCGGTGTTTTCTCGCTCGCCAAGAACACGAAGCGCGTGGGGGCGCTGTCGCTGCCCTTCCATTCGACCAGCACGCCCATGGTCTGCGCGCGCGGCGGTGCGGCGTCGCAGTCGAGCATCAGCACGGTGTCGGCCTCCAGGCCCTTGGCACCGTGCACGGTCAGCAGTTGCACCGCCTCGGGGGCGGCCACGTTCGGCGCCCGCACGCCGCCTGCGCGCAGGGCACGCACCAGCGCATAGGGCGTGACGAAGCGCGCGCCATCGATGTCGAGCGACGCCGTGAGCACACCGCGCAGGTTGGCCAGCGCGCCCTGGCGCAGCGTGGCCGGCACGGCGGCGCCGAATTTCGCGAGCAGGTCACCGTCGTGAAAGATGGCGTCCAGCGCATCGTGCGGCGGCAGCGTCATCAGCCAACGCTGCCATTTCTTCAGCTTCACGCCTGCGTCGATCAACACCGGCGGCAGGCTCTCGTCTTTCTGGATGAGGGCGAACCAGCTGACCGCGCCGCGTTCGCGCTGGCGCAGTGCAAGCTGCACCAGCACCTCGTCGTCGACACCGAACACCGGCGACTTGAGCGCGCGCGCCAGCGAGAGGTCATGCGCGGGCGACACCAGCGCGTCGATCAGCGCAACCACGTCCTGCACCTCGGGCGCGTCGTGCAGCTCGTTCTTCTCGGGCTGCTGCACGGGAATGTGGCGCTGGCGCAGCGCGTCCTGCATGGCGGACAGGCGGCTGCGACGGCGCGCCAGCACCATGATCTGCCGCGGCGGCGTGCCGTCGGCAATGCGCTGTGCGACCCATTGCGCGGCCTGCTCGCATTCTTTCTGCAGCAGTTGTTCTTCGGGCAGCACGCGCGGCGTGACCAGGCTGTCGCGCCAGTGCAGCATGCCGTCGTCGGCCGGTTGCGCGTCGACTGCATCGCCGAGCGCATCGCGGTCGATGGCCGGCAGCCTGAGCAGCTCGCCTTCGTCGGTGCGCTCGGTGGTGTGGGCACGGTAGCCGTCGAATTCGCCGGCCTCCTGCGCGGCCAGCATGGCCGCGTTGACCAGCCCGACCACGCCGCTTGCATTGCGGTGCGTGTGGTCGCAGTTCAGCAACTCGCCGCCCAGCCCTTCACGCACGAACTTCTTCGCCGCGATGAACACCTGCGGCTCGGCCCGGCGAAAGCGGTAGATGCTTTGCTTGGGGTCGCCCACGATGAACACGCGCGGCGCGCTGCTGCCCGCGCCCACATAGGCGCTGAGCCAGCCGTACAAGGCCTGCCACTGCAGCGGGTTGGTGTCCTGGAACTCGTCGATCAGCAGGTGCGCGATGCGCGCATCGAGCCGCTCCTGCACCCAGCCCGACAGCGCGGACTGGCCCAGCAGCAACTGCGCGGCCTGCTCGACGTCGTTCATGTCGACCCAGCCGTGGGCGCGCTTCACGTCGGCGAAGGCAGCGATCAACAGGCGCGTGAGGCGTGTCATGCGCTGTTGGTAGAGCCAGGCCGCGTGCTGGGCCTGGGCACCGCACAGCACTTGCAGGTCGGCCTCGGCCTCCTGGGCCGCAGGGAATTTCTGCAGGTTCTTGTTGAGCCGGTCTTCGGTGGCAACGAAGAAGTTCTTGCGCAGGTGTGCGAGCGCGGCCGGCAGGGTTTCGGCGGTGGGCTCTCCGGTGCCGAACACGTCGATGATGGCCTCGGCGGCCTTCTGCGGTGTCTTGTTGGACTCGCGACCCAAGGCGGCCGCGCGGTCGAGCCAGCGGCGGCGAACCGGCTCGCCCAACAAGGCTTGCGTCGGCTCCTGCAGCCCGTCGAGCGACGGGTAGAACGTGCTGAAGTGCTGCACCGCATGCTCCGCATCGGACAGCGAGAACTCCACGCGCTTGGACAGCGCCTCGCCCAGCGCCTTCGCGGTCTGCGAGCGGCCGTGGGTGGCAACCACGGCGTAGTAGTCGGCCAGCGCGTTCTTGTCGGCGGTGACAGCCTCGAAGAACGGCCGCCAGGTGTGGCCGCGGGCCTCGGCATCGTCCTCGAGCAGTTCGTAGTTCGACGGCAAGCCCAGTTCACGCAGCACCGCGAGCGGCGCGTTGCGCAGCAGGCCGGCAAACCACGCGTGGAAGGTGCGGAACTGCACCGGCCGGCCGCCTTCGAGCAGACGGCGGTACAGGCCCTTCAGCCGCGGCACGGCGACCAACGCGGCCGCAGGTTCGACGCCGCGAATGACGAGTTCGCGCACCAGTTCCTCGGGCGGGCGCTCGGCAAAGTCTTCGAGCCACTGGTCGAGGCGCTCGCGCATTTCGCCGGCGGCCTTCTTGGTGAAGGTGATGGCCAGAATCTCATGCGGCTCGCAGGCGGATTCGCCCTCCTCCAGCAACGCGCGCAGGATGCGCGACACCAGCATCCACGTCTTGCCCGCGCCGGCGCAAGCCTCGACGGCGACCGAGCGGCGCGGATCGCAGGCAACGGTATAGAAGGCCTCGCGCTCGACGTGGCGGCCGTTGTGTTCGTAAGCGGCGCCGTTCATTTCGACAGTTCCCAGAAGTCCTTGCGGCACAGGCCGCGTGCCGCGCAGTAGTCGCACACGGCGCCCTCCCCCAACGGCGGCAATGCCACGCCCTGCGCAATGCGCGTGAAGTCTTCGATGATGCCGGCCACCAGGGCGTCTCGCGCCTCGACGACGGCGGGTTGCTCGACGGTCTGCGTGCCGGAAGATTTTTCGCCCACGTTCACGTAGGCCGCGCGCAAGGTGTCGTCGGCCACCAGCGCGGCGTAGAACGCGAGCTGCGTGTCTTCTGTCGGGTCCTTCACGCGCTCCTTGGTGACCGAGGACGACTCGGTCTTGTAGTCGATCACGAAGGCCTGGCCGTCGGGCATGCGGTCGATGCGGTCGAGCCGGCCGACCAGCCGCAGCGCGCCCAGCGACTGCTCCTTCCAGGGCTCGGCCTCGACGAAGACGGCACCGCTCGCCTCATGGCCGGTGAGCCAGCCAAGGTAGCCGTCGCGCACGGCGGGCCAGGCGGCGGCGAAGGGCAGAAATTCGGCATCGGACAAGCCCATTTCGCGCGTGGCGCGCTGCGCCGCGGTCTCGATGAACGCCAGGCGCGCCTGAGCCTCCTGTGTCGGGGTGTCGATCAAGGCTTCGTGGAAATGGCCGAGCACGGCATGCAGCCAGTTGCCGAAGTCGCGCTTGTCGACCTCGGCATCGAGCTCGTCGGCGCTGCGCAGGCCCAGTTGGCGCAGCGCGAAGAAGCGGTAGGGGCAGCGGCGCAGGTCTTCGTAAACGCTGGTCGAGATGTTCTCCAGCGGCAGCAGCGCGCCCGAGGGCGTCGGGCAGCGGGTCGGCTGCACGGCCACCTCGCGCGGCAGGCGCGGGTCGGTGGTGGGCTGCAGGGCGTGGTCGAGCCGCAGCGCCTGCACCAGCGGGCTGGGGCTCACCGGCTCGCCGGTGGCGTCGGACTGGCGCCAGAGCAGTTCGCAGCACGGGTTGCGCAAGGCGTCGGCCCAGGCGGCACGCTGCGCGGCTTCGAGCACTTCGCGCAGCGGCAGGCCGAGTTCGAGGCGCTGGGCGGCGCTCCAGTTGCCGGGCGGCTCGGGGGACGCGGGCAGGCGCCGGTCGTCGCAGCCCGGAATGACCACGGCGCCGAACGCGCGGCCCAGCAGCTGGTACAGCGGCAGCACGACGACGCGCGGAGCCAGGTCGCCGGCGGGCGGCACGAAGCTCGCGTCTTCGAGCACGTCGCGCGCCCAGGCGGTGAATTCGGCCAGCGTGTGGCGACCGCCGGGAAACTCGTCGTCGTCGCCGTGCGCGCCGGCGTCGAGCCACAGCGCGCCGATGACCTTGCCGCCGGCGAAGTCGTCGACCAGCAACTGCCAATGGCCGCCCGCTTCGAGCAGCTCGCGCAAGGCCAACAGCCATTCAGCCAAGGGACGCGAGCGCGCCACCGGCATGCGGCGCGCTTCGATGGATTCGGTGAAGGGGAGCAGCGCCACGTCCTGCGGCTTCTCGCTGCGCGCGACCAGCGAACACCAGGCAGACCAGTCGCGCAGACCCTCGCGGCGCAGGCGCGCCTCGAGCGATTGCACGATGGCAGCGTCGCCGTCGGTACCGCCCTTGAGCCATTCGAGCACCTGGTCGCTGCTGGCGTCATGGGCACAGGCGCGCAGGGCGCTCATGAGCGTGGCTGCGGCGCGCGTGGTGGAGAGCTTCCATCCGGTCTCGTCGTGCGTGACGACGCCTTGCGCGGCCAGCTGCGCGCTGATGCGGCGGGTGAGCGCGCGGTCGGTGGCGATCAGCGCAACGGGCGCGCGTTCTTCGGCCAGGTGGCGCAGCACGCAGGCGGCGGCGATCTGGGCTTCGTCCTCGGGGTCGAGCGCGACATGCGAGGCGGCGGGCTGCGTGGGCGCCGAAGTGGGCACGAGCGAGAAACGAAGGGCATCGTCGCCCCACAGGTCGCACAGCGACTGCGTGAGCGGATCGGTCTGGAAGCCCTCCAGAACAATCAATGCATCGACCTGCGTGCGCGTGGAGTCACGCATGAGCACATCGGTCGCGTAGCCCGAGGTCGACACCCACGCGACGGCAATGCGGATCAGCGCGCTTTCGGTGCGAAACCACTCCGACTCGCTGCCCGCCTCGGCCACGCCCGCGGCGCGCTGGGCCCAGTCGCCGACGCGCACCTCGGGCGTCACGGCGGCGGCAAGCGGTGCCAGCTGGTAGGCCAGCTCGACCACGCGTCCGGCCAGCGCAAAGCGTTCGGCATTGAAGCCGGACTGCGACAGCAGCGCCTGCGCGGTGACGAGGTCGCGCGCCATGTCGTGCGCAATGTCGTAGCCGGTGGGCACGAAGCCGCCCGCGCTGCGGGCCCAGTTGTGCGTGGTCTCGAAGCGCGGCACAAAGCCGGGGCTGCCGCAGCGCGCCCACATGCCGCGGGCCACGGCCATCAGTTGCGCATAGGGCACAAGCACCACGGTGCGCGCGGCGTGCAGTCGGCGTTCGGCGAGCGCGCGCACGATCCGCGCGACGACGCCGTCGGCGGGATCGCACCACAGGGCCTGGGCAGGGTGGCCTTCGTTCATGTTCTGTCGAGGGATTTGAGAGCGTGGGGGCGGGCGTGGCGACGTGGTGCGCAAGGGCTTTGGCTATCGCTGCCATAGCGTCCCCGCACGGGACGCCACCCCTTGGTTTCTGTCACAATGACCCGCACTTTAGCTGCACCGAAACTCCCTGCGCACAAGGACCCATCACATGGCCAGCGAACTCATCAAACACATCTCCGATTCCTCCTTCGAGGCCGACGTGCTCAAGTCCACCCAGCCCGTGCTGGTCGACTACTGGGCCGAATGGTGCGGCCCTTGCAAGATGATCGCCCCGATCCTCGACGAAGTGTCTGCCACCTACGAAGGCAAGCTGCAGATCGCCAAGCTCAACGTGGACGAAAACCGCGACATCCCCGCCAAGTTCGGCATTCGGGGCATTCCCACGCTGATGCTGTTCAAGGACGGCCAGCTGGCCGCCACCAAGGTCGGCGCCATGAGCAAGGCGCAACTCACGGCCTTCATCGACCAGCAGCTCGCCTGAGCGAATTCAACCGGCCAGCGCGCAATGCGTTGGCCGGTGCGTTTTTCCTGTCATAATCTCCCACAGATCACCGGCCCTTCCAGGCAACCGGTTCGAGTTCCCCGGTTAGTGAAGCAGTTCTCGCTTCACATTCAACCTCCCCCCGTTTTCCGTTCGATTACCCCGCGAGGGGTCATTCCATGCACTTAAACGAACTCAAGGCACTCCACGTGTCTGAAGTCCTCAAGCAAGCTGAAGCGCTTGAGATCGAAAACGTCGGCCGCATGCGCAAGCAGGAGCTGATGTTCGCGATCATCAAGAAGCGCGCCAAGGCCGGCGAGCAGGTCTTTGCCGACGGCGTGCTCGAAATCCTGCCCGACGGCTTCGGCTTTCTGCGCAGTCCCGACACCAGCTTCACCGCCAGCACGGACGACATCTACATCTCGCCCAGCCAGGTGCGCCGCTTCAACCTGCACACCGGCGACATGATCGAAGGTGAAGTGCGCACGCCCAAGGATGGCGAGCGTTACTTCGCGCTGACCAAGCTCGACAAGGTCAACGACGGTCCGCCCGAGCAGAACAAGCACAAGGTGATGTTCGAAAATCTGACGCCGCTGTTCCCCAAGGAACAGATGAAGCTCGAGCGCGACGGCCTCAAGGGCGAAGAGAACATCACGGGCCGCGTGATCGACATCATCGCCCCCATCGGCAAGGGCCAGCGCGCCCTGCTGGTGGCACCGCCCAAGAGCGGCAAGACGGTGATGATGCAGCACATCGCCCACGCCATCAGCGCCAACTACCCCGACGTGCACATGATGGTGCTGCTCGTGGACGAGCGCCCTGAAGAAGTGACCGAAATGCAGCGCACGGTGAAGGGCGAAGTCATTGCTTCGACCTTCGACGAGCCCGCAGCGCGCCACGTGCACGTGGCCGAAATGGTCATCGAGCGCGCCAAGCGCCTGGTCGAGCTCAAGAAGGACGTGGTGATCCTGCTGGACTCCATCACCCGTCTGGCCCGCGCCTACAACAACGTCGTGCCCTCGTCGGGCAAGGTGCTGACCGGCGGTGTCGACTCCAACGCCCTTCAGCGCCCCAAGCGCTTCCTGGGCGCGGCGCGCAACGTGGAAGAAGGCGGCTCGCTGACCATCATCGGCACCGCGCTGATCGACACCGGCAGCCGCATGGACGAAGTGATCTTCGAAGAGTTCAAGGGCACCGGCAACTCCGAAATCCACCTGGACCGCCGCCTGTACGAAAAGCGCGTGTTCCCGTCGATTCAACTCAACCGCAGCGGCACGCGCCGCGAAGAGTTGCTGCTGGCCCCCGAGATCCTGCAGAAGACCCGCATCCTGCGCCAGCTCATGTACAACATGGACGAGATCGAGTCGATGGAGCTGATGCTCAAGAACATGAAGGCGACCAAGACCAATGTCGAGTTCTTCGACATGATGCGTCGCGGCGGCTGAGCACCACGCTCTTGCGCAAAAAGCGCGTCGGCCCTCACGGGTCGACGCGCTTTTTTCATGGGCATCCGGTTGCGATGGCGCGACCCTCTAGGGCACTCTGGCGGCCGATGTCGAGCAACTCCATCAGCGCGACGGCCTGCTCGGGCGGCACGGGGTTGGGCCCTCGGCCCAGGATCGCGTCGCGCACCGCGGCGTAGTAGTCGACGTAGCTGCCGACGCGCGTGGAAACGAATCGCCGGGTGACCGACCCGTCGCGGCCGACCAGCGTGAGCTCGCCGTCCAGCGGGTCGGCGCCCCACCCTTCGGCCGGTGGTCTTTGCCCGGCGCGCAATGCGTCTTCCTGCATGTCCACGCCGTGCTTGACGTAGCTGCCGCGCGTGCCGTGCACGATGTAGCGCGGCGCCGCACGGACCGCCAGCGTCGTCGAATGCAGCACCACGCGCAGCGGTGCATGCGGCCCCTGCTCGTAGCGCAGCACGGCGTGAAAGTAGTCTTCGACCACCGCGCCGTCGCGCAGCACGGCGGTGTCGAGCTGCAGCGTGTCGGGGCGGCCGAAAAGCTGCACCGCCTGATCGACCAGATGCGCGCCCAGATCGACCCAGAGGCCCGCACCCGGCACCGCCTGCTCACGCCAGCGCACCTTCACCTCGGGCCGAAAGCGGTCGAAATGCGATTCCAGGTAAACCGGGCGGCCCAGTTCGCCGCTGGCCAGCAGGTCTTTGAGCGTGAGGAAGTCGGCGTCGAAACGCCGGTTCTGGTAGACCGCCAGAACGCGATCGTTGCGCTTGGCCAACAATTCAAGCGCTCTCGCCTCGGCGACGTCGAGCGTGAACGGCTTGTCCACCACCACGTGCTTGCCGGCCTCCAGAGCCGCCCTGGCGACCGGAAAATGCTGCGCATTGGGCGTCGCCACCACGACCAGGTCGATGTCCGAACGGGCCACCAGCGCGGCCACATCCGGCACCACGTCCACGCCGGGCCAGTCCGCCAGCACCTTGTGCGGCTGCGAGCTGGCCACGGCTGCCAGCACCAACCCCGGCACCGCCGAAAGCACCGGCGCATGGAAGGTCTGGCCGGCAAAGCCGTAGCCGACGAGGCCGGCGCGCAAGGGTTCAGCAGTCATGGAAGGATGGGTTTGCTCGGAAAAGGGGCAGTATGCGATAATCATGGGCTCCGCGAAAAGTGCGGCTGGGCAGCGTCGCCCGGCCTCCCCAGAATCCTCCGGGATTCCCTTGGGCAGTGCGCCAGATGACTGGCAAGCTGGTGGCTCTCGCATCGACCGCGCATTGATTCCAACAGCGCAAAAGGAAACACCATGGCAAAAGAAGGCATCCACCCGAACTACCGCGACATTCTGTTCGTCGACATGTCGAACGGTTTCAAGTTCGTGACCCGTTCGTGCGCAAACACGAAGGAAATGGGCAAGACCGAAGACGGCCGTGAACTGCCGATGTACAAGCTCGACACCACGAGCGAATCGCACCCGTTCTACACCGGCACGCAAAAGTCGGTCGACAACATGGGCGGCCGCGTCGAGAAGTTCCGCAACCGCTTCGGCAAGACCACCGGCGCTGCTTCGAAGTAAGGCACGCGCTTTTGCGTCGAGGGCAGCCCGGTTTACCGCGCTGCCCTTTTTCTTTCCGACTCCAGCTTTCCGCCACTTGAACCAGCCCACCCCCGCGATCGTTGCCCAGAATGCCGTGCGCCGCCTGCCGCGCATCGCATTGCTCATGCTGTGCGCGGCCTACCTGCTGCCCGGCCTGGTTGGCCGGGGCCCCTGGAAAAGCGCGGACATCACCTCCTTCGGCTACATGGCCGAGCTGGCCCGCACCACCGAGGGCATTGCGCGCTGGTTCGACCCGATGCTGCTGGGCCTGCGCCCCGAAACACCCGCGCTCATTCCGTACTGGATCGGCGCCCTGGCCATCAAGATCGCCCCGTCGTGGCTGAACCCCGACCTGGCCGTGCGCATCGTGTTCGCGTTCCTGCTGTGGGGCACCTTCACCGCCACCTGGTACGCCGTGTACTACCTGGCCCGCACCGCGCGCGCCCAACCCGTGGCGTTCGCCTTTGGCGGGGAGGCCCGGCCGACCGACTACGCCCGCGCCATTGCCGACGGCGGCGTGCTCGCGCTGATCGCCTGCCTGGGCCTGGCCCAGCTGGGCCATGAAACCACGCCGGCGCTGGCTCAGCTGTTCTTTGCCTCGCATCTGTTCTACGGCGTCGCCGCCCTGCCTTACCGCCGCGCCGGTCCGGTGACGGCCCTGGTGGTCGGCACGCTGGGCATCACGCTGAGCGGCGCACCCACCGTCGGGTTGGCGCTGGCCATCGGCAGCGCGCTGTACATCGCCTACGAGCGCCGGCGCACCGCGCGCGCTCAGGCGCAGGCCCTCTACGACGAAGACACCGGCCCCGGCTACACGCGCGGCGCCCTGCTCACGATGGCGGGCATCACCGTGCTGGCCGCGGTGCTGGTGTTCAGCCTGAAGCTGCAGCAGTGGAAGATCACCATGACCGGCGGCTCGCTGCTCGGCGACGTGCGCAGCCAGGCCAAGCTGCTGCTGTGGTTCACCTGGCCGGTCTGGCCGCTCGCCCTGTGGACGCTGTGGCGCTGGCGCCGCCAGCTCACGGCACGCCATGTGGCATTGCCCTTCTGGTTCGCGGCGGTGCCACTGGCCGCCACCTGGAGCACCGACTTCTCGGACCGCTCCCTGCTGCTGGCCCTGCCCGCGTTTGCCACGCTCGCGGCCTTTGCGCTGCCCACCTTCCGGCGCAGCGCGGCGGCGCTGATCGACTGGTTCAACGTGCTGTTCTTCAGCGGACTGGCCGTGCTGGGCTGGATCTACTGGATCGCCATGCAGACCGGCGTGCCGCCCAAACCGGCCGCCAGCGTCGCGCGGCTGGTGCCCGGCTTCGTGCCCGAGTTCTCGCCCATCGCCGTGGTGCTGGCGCTGGCCGCGACCATCGCTTGGTGCTGGCTGGTGCGGTGGCGCACCGGGCGCCACCGCGCGGCGCTGTGGAAGACGCTGGTGCTGCCCGCGGGCGGGACCGCGCTGTGCTGGATGCTGCTCATGACGCTCTGGCTGCCCCCCATCGACTACGCCCGCAGCTACGTGCCGCAGGTGAATGCGGTGGTCGAGCGCGTGGGCCGCAGCAGCTGCGTGGCCGAACTGGCGCTCGGCCGCGCGCACATTGCGGCGCTGCGCCACCACGGCGAACTCGACGTGAGGCCGCTGCTGCTCGACAACACCTGCCCCTGGCTGCTGGCCAGCCCCGAGACCATCGAGCGGCTGCACACCATCATTCCGTTCGATCAATGGCGCTTTGCCGGCACGTTGCGCCGCCCGAGCAGCGCGGCGGACGACCTCCTGCTGTACCAGAAGATCCCGCCGCAGTGATCGGCGAACGGGGCCTGATCGCGCGGCACGCCGGCACGGTGCTGGTCGGCCAGCTGGCCGTGATGGCCTTCGGCGTGACAGACACCATCATCGCGGGCCGTTATTCGGAGAACGCACTGGCCGCCCTGTCGGTGGGCGCGGCCGTCTTCGTGAGCGTGTATGTCTCGCTGATGGGCGTGCTGCAGGCGATGCTGCCGATCTGGGCCGAGCTGCACGGCGGCGGGCGCGGCAGCGAGGTGGGCCGCTCGGTGCGGCAGTCGCTGTACCTTGCCGGCATGGCCATCGTGCTCGGCATGGCGGTGCTGCTGTCGCCGGGCGCGGTGCTGCGGCTGACGCAGGTGCCGCCCGAGATGCGCGGCGAGGTCGAGGCCTACCTGGTGGTGCTGGCCTTCGGCCTGGCGCCGGCGCTGCTGTTTCGCCTGTTCAGCACGCTGAACCAGAGCCTGGGCAAGCCCCAGCTCGTCACCTGGCTGCAACTGGGTTCGCTGCTGGTGAAGCTGCCGCTGTCCGTGTGGTTCACCTTCGGTGGCGCGGGCGTGCCTGCCATGGGCCTGGTGGGCTGCGGCTGGGCCACGCTGTGCGTCAACTGGGCCATGCTCGCCTGCGCCGTCTGGCTGCTGCGCAGCAGCCCCTTCTACCGCGGCTACCGGCTGTGGCAACGCATCGAGCCGCCCGACTGGCGCGCGATCTGCCAGTTCGCGCGCCTGGGCGTGCCCGGCGGTCTTGCGGTGCTGGTCGAGGTGACCTCGTTCACGTTGATGGCGCTGTTCATCGCACGCCTCGGCACCGCGGCCGCGGCGGCGCACCAGATTGCGGCCAACCTGCTGGCGGTGGCGTACATGGTGCCGCTGTCGCTGGCCATTGCCACCAGCGCCCGCGTGAGCTTCTGGCTCGGTGCGCGCGACGCAGCCAAGGCCCGCCATGCCTGCCGCCTGGGCTTCGAGCTGACGTTGTTGTGCGCCCTGTTGTTCGCAACCGCCATGCTCACGCTGCGCTTTCAGCTGGCCAACGTGTACTCCGACAACCCCGCGGTAGTTGCGCTGGCGGCCACGCTGCTGCTGGTGGTGGCGGTCTATCACCTTGCGGATGCGTTGCAGACCCTGTGCGTGTTCGTGCTGCGCTGCTACCGGGTGACGCTGGCGCCGCTGGTCATCTACTGCACGATGCTGTGGGGCGTGGGCCTGGGCGGCAGCTACCTGCTGGCCTACCGCGGCCTGGGGCCGTGGCCGGCCATGCAGTCGCCGCTGGCGTTCTGGCTCATGAGTGCCGGCGCGCTCGTGGTGGCGGCGGTGCTGTTCGGCGCCCTGCTGCACTGGACGATGCGCAAGCGCTCGCCCTGAGCCCTGTTCAGCTTTCTTTCGGGCGGCTATTTCACCAGCACGCGCGCTTCACGCACGCGGGCCGCTGGGAACAGGAGCGCGAAGCGCGAGCCCTTGCCCACCGTGCTTTCGATGCGCAGCTCGGCGCCATGCCGCTGCGCAATGTGCTTGACGATCGCCAGCCCCAGGCCCGTGCCGCCGGTCTCACGCGAACGGCTGCGGTCGATGCGGTAGAAGCGCTCGGTCAGCCGCGGAATATGCTCCGCGGCAATGCCGGGGCCCGTGTCCTTCACCGCGTATTCGCCGCGCCCGTCGGGCAGCACGCGCCAGCTCACGGCCACCTCGCCGCCGCCCGGCGTGTAGCGGATGGCGTTGCTCAGCAGGTTCGACATGGCGCTTTGCAGCTCGGTCGGCGCGCCCGACACCTCCGACTGCGCATCGATGGTGAAAGACAGCTTGTGCCCCAGCGGCGCCAGCCGCTTGGAAAGCCCGCGCCCCTCGTCCTCGCAATGCGCAAGCAGCGCGCGAATGCGGATCCACTGGTTGCCCGAAGGCGCCGCGCTGCCTTCGAGCCGCGACAGCGTCAGCAGGTCGTTCACCAGCGTTTCCATGCGATGCGACTGCTGCCCCATCAGCTGCAGATAGCGCATGCGCTCGTCCGCATCGAGCGGCAGGTTCTGCAGCGTCTCGACAAAACCGGCCAGCACGGTCAGCGGGGTGCGAATTTCATGCGACACGTTGGCCACGAAATCGCGCCGCATCGCCTCGGCCTGCTCCAGCGCGGTGATGTCGCGCGTCAGCAGCATGCGGCGGTTGCCCGCGTAGGGATGCACCTGCACCGACAGGCGCACCGCATGGCCGCGCTGGTGCGCGTGGTGGCCGATGCCGGGGGCGTCGATGACCACGTCGCGGCTGTAGTTCCATGAAGCCAGGTAGGCCACGAAGGCAGGGTCGCGCACCAGGTTGGCCAGGTGCTGCGCCAGGTCGCGCTCCGCGTCGATGCCGAACTGGCTGGCCGCCGTCTGGTTGCACCACTCGATGCGGCCCTGCTCGTCGAGCAGCACCACGCCGTTGGGCGACGCCTGAATGGCCGCCAGAAATTCCTGCAGCCGGTCTTCGGCCTGGCGGGTCTGCTGCTCGCGCTCGCGCAGCAGCTTGCGGATGCGCTCCGACAGCTCGCCCCACACGCCCGGCCCGCGCGTCGGCAGGCCGGCCGCGTCGTTGCGCAGCACCTGCAGCAGGCGCTCGGCGCGCCAGGCGTCCAGCACCAGCCAGAGCACGGCACCCAACCATGCACCGAGCCAGCCGAACTTCCAGCCGAAAGCGGCAACAACGCCTGCCGCAATTGCGAAAGACGCTATTAAAAATGTAGCAATGCGAAAAGGCATGGCGGGCGATTATCCGCGCCAGCTGCCAAGCGGCGCCGTCGGCACGGCGCTCAAACCGTGACTTGGGCCGTCAGCCGATAGCCCGCACCGCGAACGGTCTCCACCATCGGCGCGGCGGCACCCAGCGACTCGCGCAGGCGCTTGACGTGCACGTCGACCGTGCGCTCTTCGATGTAGACGTGGTCGCCCCACACTTTGTCGAGCAGTTGCGCCCGGCTGTGCACGCGCTCTGCATGCTGCATCAGGTAGGCCAGCAGCTTGAACTCGGTCGGCCCGACCTTCAGCGCACCGCCCTGCCAGGTGACGCGGTGCGTGGAAGTGTCGAGCGCGAGCTCGCCGATTTCCACGCGCTCGGTCACCACTTCCGGCGCCCGGCGGCGCAGCACCGCACGTATGCGGGCGAGCATTTCCTGGGTCGAAAAAGGCTTGGTGATGTAGTCGTCGGCACCGGCGTCCAGGCCGGCCACCTTGTCGGGCTCGTCGCCGCGCGCGGTCAACATCAGGATGGGGATGGCCTTGGTGCGCGGGTCCTTGCGCCACTGGCGCGCCAACTGCAGGCCGCTCTGGCCCGGCAGCATCCAGTCGAGCAGGATCAGGTCCGGCAAAAAGGCGTCGATCTCGCGCTGGGCTGCCGCGCCGTCTTCCGACCAGATCGGCTCGAAGCCGTTGTGGCGCAGGTTGACGGCGATCAGCTCGGCGATCGAGGACTCGTCTTCGACGATCAGGACTCGGGGTTTCTTCATGCTTTTATGGGAGTCTTGCGGCCGCTGTCACTGCAGCGCGGACTCGATTTCCTGCATCGAAGTGTGCCGCACATCGGCACCCTTGACGATGTAGATGATGAACTCGGCGATGTTCTTCGCGTGGTCGCCGATACGTTCGATCGCCTTGGCCAGGAACAGCAGGTCCAGGCTGGCGGAGATGGTGCGCGGGTCTTCCATCATGTAGGTGACCAGCTTGCGCACGAAGCCGTCGAACTCCTTGTCGATCAGGTCGTCGTCCTTCAGGATCGACAGCGCGGCGGCCGTGTCCAGGCGCGCGAAGGCGTCCAGCGCGGTGCGCAGCAGGCCCGAGGCCAGGTCGGCGGCAATGCGCAGTTCGGTGGTGGGCAACTGGCGGGCCGAACCGCTCTCGATGATCGACTTGACCATGCGCGCGATCTTGTTGGCCTCGTCGCCCACGCGCTCCAGGTTGGCGGTGGTCTTGCTGATGGCGATCAGCAGGCGCAGGTCGCGCGCAGTGGGCTGGCGGCGCGCAATGATGGAAGACAGCTCGCGGTCGATGTCGATTTCCATCGCATTGACGCGGTGCTCGGTCTCCATCACGCGGTCGGCGGCTTCGGCGTCGAATTGCAGCAGCGCGTACACCGCGGTGTGGATCTGCGACTCGACCATGCCGCCGAGCTCCATCACGCGCGACGAGACGCCATTGAGTTCGCTGTCGAACTGGCTGGAAAGGTGTTTCTCGGTCATGTTGTCTCCTTTGACTTCAACCGAAGCGGCCGGTGATGTAGTCCTCGGTCTCCTTGCGCTGCGGCTTGAAGAACATCTGTTCCGTCGCACCGAACTCGATCAGGTCACCCAGGTACATGTACGCGGTGTAGTCGCTGCAGCGGGCGGCCTGCTGCATGTTATGCGTCACGATCACCACCGTGTATTCGTTCTTCAGCTCGGCAATCAGCTCCTCGATCTTCGCGGTGGAGATCGGGTCCAGGGCCGAGCAGGGTTCGTCGAGCAGCAGCACTTCGGGCTTGATGGCAATGCCGCGTGCGATGCACAGGCGCTGCTGCTGCCCGCCGGACAGGCCGGAGCCGCTTTGCTGCAGCTTGTCGCGCACTTCGGTCCACAGCGCGGCCTTCTTCAGAGCCCATTCGACGCGGTCGTCCATGTCGCTGGCCGAGAGGCTCTCGAACAGCTTCACGCCGAAGGCGATGTTGTCGTAGATCGACATGGGGAACGGCGTGGGCTTCTGGAAGACCATGCCGATCTTGGCGCGGATCAACGCCACGTCTTGTTTGGACGTGAGCAGGTTCTCGCCGTCCAGCGCAATCGTGCCTTCGGCGCGCTGCTCGGGGTACAGCTCGAACATGCGGTTGAAGGTGCGCAGCAGGGTCGACTTGCCGCAGCCCGACGGGCCGATGAAGGCGGTGACCTTGTTCTCCGGAATCTCGAGGTTGATGCCCTTGAGCGCGTGGAACTTGCCGTAGTAGAAGTTCAGATCCTTGACCGAGAGCTTCGAGCGCGAGGGTTGGGGTGCGACGGTGGTTGGCATGTGGGCGCCTTGTTGAATTAGTGTTTGTTGCGCGTCAGCACACGCGCCAGGATGTTGAGTGCAAGCACGGCCACGGTGATCAGGAACACGCCGGCCCATGCCAGCTGTTGCCAGTTCTCGTACGGGCTCATGGCGAACTTGAAGATCGTCACCGGCAGGCTGGCCATCGGCTGGCTCACGTCGGAGGTCCAGAACTGGTTGTTCAGCGCGGTGAACAGCAGCGGCGCGGTTTCGCCCGCAATGCGTGCCACGGCCAGCAGAATGCCCGTGACCACACCGGCGCGCGCGGCCCGCAGCGTGATGCTGAGAATGACCTTCCACTTCGGCGCACCCAGTGCGTAGGCCGCTTCGCGCAGGCCCGGCGGCACCAGTTGCAGCATGTTCTCGGTGGTGCGAATGACCACCGGAATCACGATCAGCGCCAGCGCCAGCGCACCGGCCAGGCCGGAGAACGACTTGAAGTAGGCCACCACCACCGCGTAGACGAACAGGCCGATGACGATCGACGGCGCCGACAACAGAATGTCGTTGACGAAGCGCGTGACCGAAGCGAGCCAGCCCTTGGGGTTGTACTCGGCCAGGTAGATGCCGGCCATGATGCCGATGGGCGTGCCCACGAAGGTGGCCATGCCCACCATCACGAACGAGCCGAAGATCGCGTTGGCGATGCCGCCCACCTCGTTGGGCGGCGGCGTCATTTCAGTGAAGGTGGCAAGGGCCAGGCCGCCGATGCCCTGGCGCAGTGTTTCCCACAGGATCCACACCAGCCAGAACACGCCGAAGGCCATGGCCGCCAGCGACAGCGCCAGCGCGATCTTGTTCACGCGGTTGCGCGAGGCGAACCGGGCCTGGCGCGTTTCGGCCAGCGCCTGCGCGGCCATCAGGTTTTGAGCCGTGCTCATGACTTGGTTCCTTCGCTCTTCTTCATCTGGGCCAGCAGCATCTTCGACAGCGACAGCACGACGAAGGTGATGAAGAACAGCACGAGGCCGAGGTACATCAGCGCGGCCTGGTGCAGGCCGGCGCCGGCTTCGGCGAATTCATTGGCCAGCGCCGAGGTGATGCTGTTGGCAGCCTCGAAAACCGACAGTGAGTTGAGCTGGTTCATGTTGCCGATCACGAAGGTGACCGCCATCGTTTCACCCAGCGCCCGGCCCAGGCCGAGCATGATGCCGCCGACCACGCCGGCCTTGGTGTACGGCAGCACCACCTTGGAAACGACTTCCCAGGTGGTCGAGCCCAGCCCGTAGGCCGACTCCTTCAGCAGCGGCGGCGTCACCTCGAACACGTCGCGCATCACCGAGGCGATGAACGGAATGATCATGATCGCCAGGATGATGCCGGCCGACAGAATGCCGATGCCCACGGGCGGGCCGGAGACCAGCGCGCCCAGGTACGGAATGCCGCCCAGCAGCTTCTGCAGCGGCTGCTGCACCCAGCTCGACAGGATGGGCCCGAACACCAGCAGGCCCCACATGCCATAGACGATGGACGGCACCGCCGCCAGCAGTTCAATGGCCGTGCCCAACGGGCGCTTGAGCCAGTTGGGCGAAAGTTCGGTCAGAAAGAGCGCAATGCCGAAGCTCACCGGCACGGCAATCACCAGTGCGATGAACGAGGTGGCCAGCGTGCCGTAGATCATGACCAGACCGCCGTACTCCTCCTTCACCGGGTCCCATGTGCTGTTGGTGAGAAAGCCGAGGCCGTACTTGGAAATGGCCGGCCAGGCACCGACGACGAGCGACAGCAGGATGCCGATGAGCATCGCCAGCGTCAGCAGCGCGGCGCCCTTGGCGGCCCAGCCGAACAGGCGGTCGGCCATGGGGCCCGAGCGCGGCGCCTTTGCAGGCGGCGGAGAGGTGGCGGCACGACCGCGCTCGGCCGAGAGGTCGAGGGAGGTGGCTGCTGCGGGGAAGGTGGATGACACAGGTCGCTCCGGCAAAGACGAAAGCGGCGCGTCCTTGAGCGAGGAGTTGCTCATGGGCGCGCCGGTCTGGACTGATGGTTGGATTACTTGAACGCGACGGCCTTGCCCGACGCGTCCTTCACATCACCCCACGACTTGGCGATGGTGGCCTTCACGGCGTCAGGCATCGGCACGTAGTCCAGGTCGTCGGCCGTCTTGTCGCCGCTCTTGTAGGCCCAGTCGAAGAACTTCAGCACCGTGGTGGCATTGGCCGGCTTGTCCTGCACCTTGTGCATCAGGATGAAGGTGGCGCCGGTGATGGGCCATGCGCCCTTGTCCGCCTGGTTGGTCAGCACCTGGTAGAAGCTCTTGTTCCAGTCGGCGGCTGCGGCAGCGGCCTTGAAGGCGGTGTCGTCGGGCGACACGAAGGTGCCGGCGGCGTTCTGCAGCTGGGCGTAGGTCATCTTGTTCTGCTTGACGTAGGCGTACTCGACGTAGCCGATCGAGTTGGGCAGGCGGTTCACGAAAGCGGCGACGCCTTCATTGCCCTTGCCGCCCGCGCCGGTGGGCCAGTTCACGGCCGTGCCTTCGCCGACCTTGGTCTTCCACTCGGCGTTGACCTTGCTCAGGTAGTTGGTGAACAGAAAGCTGGTGCCCGAACCGTCGGCGCGGCGAACAGGGGCGATGGCGGCGTCAGGCAGGGCCAGCGAACCGTTCAGTGCCTTGATGGCGGGGTCGTTCCACTTGGTGATCTTGCCCAGGTAGATGTCGCCCAGCACCTGGCCGTTGAGCTTCAGCTCGCCGGGCTTGATGCCCTGGATGTTGACCACGGGGATCACGCCGCCGATGACGGTGGGGAACTGCATCAGGCCCTTGGCTTGCAGTTCTTCGTCCTTCAGGGGAGCGTCGGAAGCGCCGAAGTCGACGGTCTTGGCTTCGATCTGCTTCAGGCCGGCACCCGAACCCACGGATTGGTAGTTGATCTTGACGCCGGTGGCCTTGTTGAAATCCGATGCCCACTTGGCGTACAGCGGTGCCGGGAAGCTGGCGCCAGCGCCGGTCACGTCTTGTGCGAAAGCGGGAATGGTGAACATCGCGGCCAACAGGCCGGCGGTTGCAAATTTGAACGTCGTTTTCATGAAGCTTCCTTGAGAAGTAAGAAGTAGTCCCTTTCGGGCTTGGAACGGACTCTAAAAAGCTTGTGTGACATCGGTGTGACACCCCCTCTGTCGAGGGAAAATGCCTTTCTTTCCGCGCTGGTGCATGTGACGCTGTCACATAACCGTCATGCGCCGCGCCTAGCCTTGCGAGCCACGCAGCGGTGCGAATCGGGAGGCGGCGCGCACGGACTGAGCCCATCAAGGTCCGTCCCGGCGCTACGATCAAACACAACAAAGACATCCCGCTTCTTCTCGGAACTCCATGCAAAACGGCACCCGCCTCGCAGCAGTCGATCTCGGCTCCAACAGCTTTCGGCTCGAAATCGGTCAGGTCGACCACGGCCAGATCCATCGCACCGAATATCTGAAGGAGACCGTGCGCCAGGGCAACGGCCTGGACAGCGCACGCAACCTGACCCCCGAAGCCATGCAGCGCGGCTGGGACGCCCTCGCCCGTTTCGGCGAGCGCCTGGCCGGCTTCAAGCGCTCGCAGGTGCGCGCCGTGGCCACCCAAACACTGCGCGAAGCGCGCAACCGCGAAGAGTTCTTGCTGCGCGCACGCACGATCCTGGGCTTCGGCATCGACGTGATCCCGGGCCGGGAAGAAGCCCGCCTGATCTACCAGGGCGTGGCGCACATGCTGCCGCACACCGACGCCTCGGACACCGAGCGCAGGCTGGTGATCGACATTGGCGGGCGTTCCACCGAAATGATCATCGGCCAGGCGCTGGTGGCCGACCGCATGGAGTCGTACCGCGTGGGCAGCGTCGCCTGGTCGATGAAGCATTTCAGCGAAGGCCAGTTCACCCCCGCCGCCTTCCGTGCCGCCGAAGTGGCCGCCAAGGCCGTGCTGGACGACGCGCTCGCCAGCTACACCCGCGACCAGTGGGACGTGGCCTACGGCGCCTCCGGCACCATCGGTGCGGTGGGCGACGTGCTGGCCGCGTCCGGCGCCGAGCCAGGCCTGGTCACCCGCGAAGGGCTCGACTGGCTGCTCGACCGCCTGTTGAAGGCCGGCAGCGCCGACAAGCTGCGCATCGACGGCATGCGCGAGGACCGCAAGGCCGTCATCGGCGGCGGTGTGAGCGTGCTGCGCGCGGTGTTCGAGCTGCTCGGCATCGAGGAAATGAAGGTCGCCCAGGGTGCGCTGCGCCACGGCGTGCTCTATGAACTGCTGGAACGCGACGACAGCGTGGCCGACATGCGCACCGCCACGGTCGCGCGGCTGGCCAACCGCTTTGCAGTCGACACGGCGCAGGCCAAGCGGGTCGGCGACACGGCGGCATCGCTGTTCGTGCAGCTCGCGCCCGCCGCCCGCGGCGGCAGCACGGCCAACCGCGCCGGCCGCGCACTGCGCAAGCTGGGCTGGGCGGCGCAATTGCACGAAATTGGCACGCAGATTTCGCACAGCGACTATCACAAGCACGGCGCCTACATCCTGGACAACACCGACGCACCGGGCTTTGCCGTCAATGAAATGCATGCGCTCGGCCAGCTGGTGCTGGGCCAGCGCGGCAAGCTGCGCAAACTGGAAGCGGCGCTGGACGACGAGACCTTCGTGATGCAGCTGCTCGCGCTGCGCCTGGCGCTCATTCTTTGCCATGCGCGCCGCGACCCTGACCCGCAAGCGCTGCACTTGGCGGCGCTGGGCGCGCGGGCGTTCACGATCGTGTGCGACCCCGACTGGGCCGAAGCCTATCCGCAGTCGGCGCACCTGCTGCGTGAGGAAGTGCTGGCCTGGCAGAAGACGAGCAGCTGGCGGGTCGAACTCACCGGCTGCTGAGCAGCCTTCAGTTCAGGGCAATCAGAGCAATTCGGGCGACTGAACCGTCACCACGACGGTCTGCACGTCGCCGTCGCGCTCGCGCGTGCGGATCCACCACAGCGCGCCCTTGCGCACCGGGCAGCTGTCCTGCTTGAGGCCGAGCAGCAGCGAAATGGCCTGACCCACCGAAGGCTGGTGGCCAATCATCAGCACCACCGACTTGCCGTTCGGCCAGCCGGCCGCGCCCAGCAATGCTTCGGGCGTGGTGTCGGGCGCCAGTTCAGGGCGCACCTTGTACTTGCGGCCCAGCGCCACAGCGGTCTGCTCGCAGCGCCTCGCCGGGCTGCAGATGATGCGCGTGCCGTCTGGCAACTGGCGGTCGAGCCAGCTGGCCATTCGCTTGGCTTGCTTTTCGCCGCGTGCGGTGAGCGAGCGTTGCATGTCGTCGCAACCCTCGGTCCAGTCCTCGGCTTCGGCGTGGCGCCAGAAGATCAAGTCCATGGTCATCGTCTTTCGGTCTGCAGGGTCTGTCATCGATCAAACGCCCGCGCGGGCGTTTGATCGATGACAGACCCTAGTTACTGGATGCATCGCGCAGATGCCCCCTGGAAGCGTAGCGGTTCATGAGCGCAGCCTGCGCACCGTGGGCCTCGATGGCGCGCGACGCACCCTCTTCGCCAGGGTGCGTGTCGTGGTCGATGCGGGTGTAGATGCCGTCTGCGCCCAGGTCCCAGGCATCGCGCCCGTCGTGAAGGTACGCCACCAGGCATTCGTCGATCAGCCGCTGGCGCAGGCCGGGGTCGGTCACGGGCCAGGCCAGCTCGATGCGCCGCATCATGTTGCGGTTCATCCAGTCGGCGCTGGACAGGTACAGCGACTCGTCCTCGCCGCTGCGGAAATAGAACACGCGCGAATGCTCCAGGAAGCGGCCGATCACCGAGCGCACGCGGATGTTGTCGGTCAGCCCCGGCACCTGCGCGGGCAGCGTGCAGGCCCCGCGCACGATCAGGTCGATCTTCACGCCCTTCTGCCCGGCGCGGATCAGCGCGCCGATGATTTCCTCGTCGGTCAGCGCGTTCATCTTGGCCACGATGCGCGTGGTGTTGCCCGCCGCGGCGGCCACGCCCAGCGCATCGATCTGCGCCACGATGTTCTTGTGCAGATCGAACGGCGCCAGCCACATGCGGTTGAGCTTGGGCAGCCGGCTCTGGCTGGCCAGGTGCACGAACACCGCTTCCATGTCGGCGGTGAGCAGCGGGTCGGCCGTGAGGTGGCTGATGTCGGTGTACAGCCGCGCGGTGCGCGGGTTGTAGTTGCCGGTGGAGAGATGGCCGTAGCGGCGCATCTGCTTGCCTTCGCGGCGCGTCACCAGCAGCATCTTGGCGTGGGTCTTCAGGCCCACCACGCCGTACACCACCTGCGCACCGATCGACTCGAGCATTTCCGCCCAGTTGATGTTGGCCTCTTCGTCGAAGCGGGCCTTCAGCTCCACCACCACGGTCACTTCCTTGCCGCGGCGCACGGCTTCACGCAGCAGGTCCATCAACTCTGAATCGGCGCCCGTGCGGTAGATGGTCTGCTTGATGGCCAGCACTTGCGGGTCGAGCACCGCCTCGCGCAGGAACGCCAGCACGCCTTCGAAGCTTTCGAACGGCTGGTGAATGAGCACGTCGCTGCGCTGCAGCCGCTCGAAGAAAGACTGCGACGGCGACAGCGTGATCGGGTACGAAGCCGGGTATGGCGCAAAGCGCAGTTGCGGCTCGTCGAGCAGGTCGGCCAGTTGGGTGAGGCGGGCCAGGTTGACCGGGCCGTGCACGCGGTACAGCGCCTCGGGCGGCAGGTTGAACTGCGCCAGCAGAAAGCTCGCAAGCGACTCGGCGCAGCTGGACGACACCTCCAGCCGCACGGCCTGCCCGTAGTGACGGTGCTGCAGCCCTTGGCGCAACGCGGTGCGCAGGTTTTTGACGTCTTCCTCGTCCACCGCCAGGTCGGAATGTCGCGTGACGCGGAACTGCGAGAAGTCGCCCACCTCGCGCCCCACGAACATGCTGGCCAGGTGCGCGCGCACCACGCTCGACAGCGCCACGAACAGCGTCTTGCCGTCCGACACCTTGGCCGGCATCTTGATCAGGCGCGGCAGCACGCGCGGCACCTTGACGATCTGGATCGGGTTTTCGCGCCCGAACGCGTCCTTGCCGCCGAGCCGCACGATGAAATTCAGCGACTTGTTGGCCACCTGCGGGAACGGATGCGCCGGATCGAGCCCGACCGGAATCAGCAGCGGACGCACTTCGCGCTCGAAATACTCGCTGACCCATTTGCGCTGCGCCGGGTTGCGCTCGCCGTGCGAAATGATGTGGATGCCGTGCGTGGCAAAGGTCGGCATCAGCTCGTCGTTGTAGAGCGCGTACTGCCGCGCCACGAGCTTGTGGGCCGCCTCGGCCAGGCGCTCGAACGACTCGACCGTGTAGGTGCCCTTGTGGTCGCCGGCGCTGCCCGCAATCAGGTGGGGCGCGGCGCGAACTTCGAAGAACTCGTCGAGGTTGGACGACACGATGCACAGATAGCGCAGCCGCTCGATCAGCGGCACCTCGCGCCGGTGCGCCCAGTCGAGCACCCGTTCATTGAACGAGAGGATGCTGTGGTCGCGGTCGAGCAGCGTGAAGGTGGGCGCCGCGACGGCGAGCGACCGGTCTGCGGAGGCGGAAGGCATGGGGACTGATTCTGGAGCAAGCGGCACGGCAGCACACGTAGGCGGAAATATGACAGTGTCGACGTCGTTTGTGACGTTCTCATGACATGGCCGTGACGCCTGCGAACCCGCCGCAGCCCCGGCCCTGTGCGGCGCCGTCATGCCTGGCATCAAGCCCGCGGCCTCTTTCTGTGACAAGGCGACCGCCCCGTTGTGTGACAGGACGGCCGCGGGCTTCATGTGCCCAGAAAGTGCTTGCGATAGCGCGCCGGCAGATCGTCGATGCGCATCAGCATCGGCAGGTCGGCGGCGTTGAAGTCAGGGTCCCAGGCCGGCGCTCCCAGCACCTTGGCGCCCAGGCGCAGGTAACCCTTGATGAGCGCGGGCGGCTCCACGTCGAGCGTGCTGTCCAGCCGCTCGACCGGCAGCGGCAGGCGCGGCTGCACCTGGTACTGGATGGGGGCCATGTGCTTGGCCGACACCTGGCGCCAGATGCTGGCCGCCGCGTCGCCGTTGGTCACGCCGTTGTGCGACATCGGAATGCTGGCGCAGCCGATCATCGTGTCCAGCTTGTTGCGGTGCATGAAGCCGGCCAGCGCACCCCACAGCGCCAGGATGACCCCGCCCTGGCGATGCTCATGGTGCACGCAGCTGCGGCCCAGTTCCACCATGCGTTCGCGCAGGTCGCGCAGGCGGGTCAGGTCGAACTCGGTGTCGCTGTAGGTGCTGCCGACGCGGCGCGCCTGCGCCGGCGTGAGCACCCGGTAGGTGCCGATGACCTGCTGGGTGGCTTCGTCGCGCACCAGCAGGTGCTCGCAGAAATCGTCGAACAGGTCGATGTCGTGGCCGGCCAGCGGCGACGACACCCGCGCGCCCATCTCGCCGACGAACACGTCGTAGCGCAGGCGCTGGGCGGCGCGCACGTCGTCCAGGTGGCGGGCCCAGCCCACCGTGATGCCTTGCTTCGGCTCGACGGCCGGGGGCAATATGACGACCGGCGCCGGCGTCGGGACGACCGCCGGCATCGCGCTGGCGGCCACCGTCGACGCACCGGGCGCGGGCGCGGGCCACAAGGCCGCGCGCAGGCCGAGCTGCGAAAGCGGAAACGTCGGGTTGGGCAGTTCTTTCATGGGGACCCTTTCTGCGGGGGGAGTCTGCGCACCGGCCATGAAGCGTGCATGTCAGTCAGATGGCAGGCGCATGACGGTGTGACAGGCGCCGCGGATGGCCCGGCGTGCTGCTTGCGGGCCGGCTTCGTCGTCTAATGCGCTCACACGCGACATGGAGCTTTTCAGCATGGCCACCGAAGCAAACGGCACCGACACCGGTCGCCTCCACCAGACCTTTCCCGTTCTCAGCGACACCGAGATTGCGCGCATTGCACGCTTCGGCAGCGTGCAGCAGTTCGCGCGCGGCACGCGGCTCTTTACCGCCGGCGAAACCGGACCCGGCATGTTCGTGCTGCTCAAGGGCGTGGTGGCCGTTACGCAACGCGACGGCCTGGGCCATGTGGTGCCGATCGTGCGGCAAGGGCCGGGCGAATTCCTGGCCGAAGTCGGCCAGCTGAGCGGCCGCCCTGCCCTGGTCGACGGCCATGCGGACGAAGACGTGGAAGCCCTGCTCGTGTCGCCCGCGCAACTGCGCGCGCTGCTGGTGGCCGAAGCCGACCTGGGCGAGCGGATCACCCGCGCGCTGATCCTGCGGCGGGTGGCGCTGATCGAATCCGGCGCCAGCGGCCCGGTGCTGATCGGCGAGCCGCAGTCGCCCGACATGGCGCGGCTGGAGAACTTTCTGCGCCGCAACGGCTATCCCTATCACCTGGTCGACGCCAACGAAGACCCCGACGCCGCCGCGCTGCTCGCGCAGTACGGCGCCGGCCAGCTGCTGGCCGTGTGCCCCGACGGCTCGGTGCTGGTCAACCCCACCGACGATGGGCTCGCGCGGTGCCTGGGCATGGTCGACACCGCCGTGCGCGACGAACTGTTCGACGTGGCCGTGGTCGGTGCCGGACCGGCCGGGCTTGCGACCGCGGTGTATGCCGCCTCGGAGGGCCTGCGCGTGATCGTGCTCGATTGCCGCGCCTTCGGCGGCCAGGCCGGCGCCAGCGCGCGCATCGAGAACTACCTGGGCTTTCCGACCGGCATCTCGGGCCAGGCGCTGGCGGGGCGGGCGTATGTGCAGGCGCAGAAGTTCGGGGTCGAAATGCTGATTCCGGCCCAAGTGAACTCGCTCGACTGCACGCGAAACAACGCACTGCAATGCCTGCGCATCGCACTGGCCGACGGCCGCACCATCAACGCGCGCACCGTGGTCATTGCCAGCGGCGCGCGCTACCGGCGCCCCGAAGTGCCGCGGCTGGCCGAATTCGAAGGCCGCGGCATCTGGTACTGGGCCTCGGCCATCGAGGCCAAGATCTGCTCGCAGCAAGAGGTGGCGCTGGTCGGCGGCGGCAATTCGGCGGGCCAGGCCGCGGTGTTTCTGTCGCGCCATGCGGCCAAGGTGAACGTGCTGGTGCGCGGGCCGTCGCTGGCGGCCAGCATGTCGCGCTACCTGATCGACCGCATCGAGGCCACGCCCAACATCGAGCTGCATCCGCACACCGAACTCGTGCGCCTGAACGGCGGCCCCGACGAAGGCCTGACCGGCGCCACCTGGCGCTGTCATACGAGCGGCGCCGAGCACGACTGCCCGGCGCGCAACATCTTCCTGTTCGTGGGCGCGGAGCCCGAGACATCTTGGCTCGAGGGCTGCGGCGTGTCAGTCGACAAGCACGGCTTCGTGCTGACCGGCGCTGCTGCAAGCAGCGGCTTTCCGGCGCGCCCGGCCACTGCGCTGGAGTCCAGCGTGTCGGGCGTGTTTGCGGTGGGCGACGTGCGCTCGGGCTCGGTCAAGCGCGTGGGCGGCGCCATCGGCGAAGGCGCGGCGGCGGTGGCGCTGATTCACCAGCATCTGTCGCAGACCTCCGCCGTGGCCTGAACGCGGCGCTCCCGCGTCGGCGGTGGCTCGGCCGAATTCCCGCGCCTGCGCGCGTTTGAAATTGCACGTATATGCTGCCCAGCCCGCATCACATCCACCGGAGTCCGAGACATGTCCGCATCGCCCATCGAGGTCTATTCCTGGCCCACACCGAACGGCCACAAGGTTCACGTCATGCTGGAGGAATGCGGGCTGCCGTACCACGCACACCCGGTGAACATCGGCAAGGGCGACCAGTTCGCGCCCGACTTCTTGCAGATCAGTCCCAACAACAAGATCCCCGCCATCACCGACCCCGACGGGCCGGACGGCAAGCCCATCTCGCTGTTCGAGTCCGGCGCCATCCTCGTCTACCTGGCGGGCAAAACCGGCAAGTTCATGCCGGACACCGACCGCGAGCGTTACGACGTGCTGCAGTGGCTCATGTTCCAGATGGGCGGCGTGGGCCCCATGCTCGGCCAGGCGCATCACTTTCGCCTGTACGCGCCCGAGAAGATCGCCTATGCCATCGAGCGCTACAGCAACGAGGCCAAGCGCATCTATGGCGTGATCGACAAGCAGCTGTCCAGGAACAGGTTCATTGCCGGCAAGACCTACTCGATTGCCGACATCGCCATCTTCCCGTGGCTGCGCAGCTGGGAGAACCAGGGCATCACCCTCACCGACTACCCGCACCTGAAGGCCTGGTTCGACGGCATTGCCGCCCGGCCGGCCGTGCAACGCGGTGTGAAAGTGCTGGCCGACCTGCGCCAGCCGATCACCGGCGACAAGGAACGCGAAATTCTTTTCGGCAAGACACAGTACGAGAAGCGTTGAGGCCAGTATCCGGGTTATAGTCGAAGGCTTGTCGGGGCGTAGCGCAGCCTGGTAGCGCATCTGGTTTGGGACCAGAGGGTCGAAGGTTCGAATCCTTTCGCCCCGACCATAGAAAAACGGAATGCACACAGTCACTCAACCGGCTGTGTGCATTTTTCGTTTGAGGCTTTAGGCGCTGTGAAGCAGGCACGTTGCACACCGAGAGCAAGAGCGGAACTGGGTAGAATCCGCCGCGGCCGAGCTGGAAGCAAAGACGCCTAAGTCGTTGATTTTTCAGGCTTCTCTCAGGCCTCATATCTGCCCGTAGCTCAGTTGGATAGAGCACCTGCCTTCTAAGCAGGTTGTCGGGGGTTCGATCCCCTCCGGGCAGGCCAATTCATCGCGGCACCACTCGTCGATTTGATGGCTCGGCCAATTAAGTTACATAGGGCGGCGTTGGCTTGGGATTTGCCCCAGATGATGCGAAACGTTCGGCCGAGGCTTGAGGCATGTCGATGCAACCATGAACAACCCCTTCCCCTGCGTTCGTCTCGAGCCGTGCAGATTCTTGAGAAAGCTGGTGCGTCGAAAAAGCACGGCAACTCGGTTCGTACTTGTTGGAATTTTTTCCAGTCTCACCTGAGGTTTTGCAAGTCATGCTGATCATTGGCGTTGCCGCAGCCTCGTTCTTCGCCGGCGTGATCGTCGGCGTGATAGGCATGAGCCTCTTGGCCATGGCCAAATCCGACGACTGAAATTGCACACCGCATCGCTTGTTCGATCGCGCCGGGCATGCCTTCATCGCCGTCCAAGCGGTGTAGCTCCGGCAGCCATTTCAGCCACCACAAACTGAACGCGGCGCCGACGGCACGATCGACGTGGCCGATACCGCGAACAACCTGATCCGCAAGATCACATCCATCGCCGCGCCCCGAGTTCGACCGCTGGCTGCTCCGGATTCTTTCCGCCTGGGCGATCCGTACCGGCCTTGCTCTGCGCTCACCGAAACCCCGCAGCAGCCCCCTGGCGAGCACTCTCCCCCGTCGCAAAGAACCTGCAGAACCCGTTGCTCACGTCGAAGTGCCCCGCATGCGTGCGGTTCACCAAGCGTCCGTCACGCAGTTTGTAGGCAACGCCCTCGATCTTCGGGCTGTATTCCTTGTGCAGGCTCACGCGCAGCAGGAACGTCGTGTACTCGATGACGGTGTCCTCGCAGTCGTCGGCGTCCACCACATGGAACCTGCCGGTCTCGCGAATCACTTTCTCGTAGGTGGCCATGGCGGTCTCCAGCGTAGGAAGAAGAAGCACCCTGCACGCCACGACGGTGCGCCGCTCGCGGCAGCGACCTTCGTCCTCGGCAGATTCAGATTGCTTTACGCACCCGCCCGATAAATGGATTCGCCTCCGCTCGGAAACCGCCCGCGCGTCGGGCGGCGTGCGGCTCAGACCGGCCGCACGTCGAAGAACGCCTCGTCGGTGTCCCCCAGGTCCCGAAAGCCCGCGGTCCGCGCCGCGTCGCAGGCCTTGGCCCATCGCTTGGCCAGCGCGATCTCGGACCTCGACAGGTCGCTTTCGCTCGATTCGCTCGCGTTCTGGAAAGCCCGCAGCGCCGCGAGGGCATCTGTGCCCAACTGGCGGTCGATCTCGCGGCGAAAGCGTTGCTCGGCCACCTTGGCGGCATCGGCGCCAGGGTGGGGATAGTCCGCGAGCCGCACGGTGTAGGTGACACGCGGCTCGACCTCGACATCCTCGAAACGGAACGGCACGTCGCGAGCCGCCCTGGTTGGCACCGGCGGGTGCGAAGGCGCCGACATGGGCGGGTGCGAAGGCGCTGACATCGACGCGGCCACCGCTGGCGACGCTGCCGCCGCATGACGCGGCACGGCCATGGGCATCACCGTGGCGGTGACACGCGGAAAGAAAAGCTCAAACTGGTTCATGGTTCATCGCCTCCGGCGGCGCGTTGCGCGCTCATTACAGGCCTGCTGCCAAAAAGACTGGATGAATATACAGTCTTTAACTGCAGTAAACCAGCCCCGGGGCTGATCGATGCCTGGATGCGATGACGAACGGGGCAAGCGCACAAGCGACCTAAGCGGCCAGCAAGGCTGCCATTGCGCGCTCGCTGCCTGCCTTCTGTCTTTGCGCTGCGGCTGTCAGCGCCCGTCGTAGATCATTCGCCAGACGTTGCACCCGCTCGGGCATGCAGGGCTGGCCTGGCTGCTGTTCGACTCCGCGGCTGCGACGGGGCCGGCGGAAAGGGATTCGGCAGGGTCGCTGCCGGGGACTGGCGTGCCGCCCATCGCTATGGCCGTCACACCGACCGCTATCACTTTTGTAACCATCAGCATGCTTGTCTCCAACAGTGGGTCACAAATGCAACTTAGACCTGCGGGAGACAAAAATCGCCGGGATTTACCCTAGCTCTTGGAAGCGGGCTCGCCAGGCTTGGGTGGCAGATCGCCCTCGCGCAGCTTGCGGCCCACCCACATCATCCCGGTCGAATGGTCGGCCGCGCCCACCTGCACGCCGCCCACGGTGCGCAGCGCACCGGTGCCGTCGTCGGTGGCGGGGCCTTCGCCCGTGTATTCACCGGGCACCAGCAGGCGGCCTTCCTTCAGAAAATCGGCGATGCGAAGCTCGCGCATGGCGCGGCCCCAGTGCCATTGCTTCTTGAGGTCGTAGGTGCCCGGCTTGGCCGAGGGTTTGGATTTCTTCATGGGATTCAGGTGGCGCAAAAACTGGCACGAGCATAGCCGCGCCAAGTCGGCTCGCAGGCCACCTCGCTCCCTCTACCCCATCTCCGCCATCTCCGCGCCCTCTTCTCTCTTCTACGCGCCCTCTATTCGGCGCAAGGCCTCGCCCCGTCCGACCTCGCCAGCGGCGCCGGCTCCGTCGCCTCGCCGGTCTCCACATAGTTCGGCTCCACCGGATGCACGATGACCGCGGCCGGCTCGCCGTCGAACTTCACCAGCAGGTATTCCCCGCTGGCCCCGGTGATGACACCGAAGCGCCCCTGCAACTCCACCCGTCCCCCGCGGCGCGCGGGCACCTTGAAACGCAATCGGATGTACGGCAGACCTACCCTGAAATACTCGACCATCTGAACTCCCCGGAGCTTTTGTCGGTTCGGCCGATGCATCAAACCACCGGCCTGCAATGCACGCCGAAGGGCGCCCACCACCGCAAACCGCCACTGTCCTCGTTCGACCGCCGGGGACGCTGTCGGCCAGAGCCTACGCTTGCCGACAGGCATTGGACATCCGCCAAGTGGCCAGCGCACCCCATGTTTGTGGGTTTCGCCCATCGGCCTGGGGCGGGCACGATCGCGCCATGTACCTGCACCCCTTGATGGCAGGCCTGCCGCCAGAGGAGCGCGCCGCGCTCGCGCGCAGCAGCCGGCCACGCTCCTACAAGCGAAACGAACCCATCCTCCTCACGGGCGAATCGACCGACCAGGTCTATTGCGTGGCCAGCGGCCTGCTGCGCGTGGTGACGCCCGCGCGCGACCAGGGCGCGGACGTGACCACCGAGTTCATCCGCCGCGACGACTTCTTCTTCGATCTCTCGCTGCACGAGGACCGCTACAGCGCCACCCAGACGCTGGTTGCCGCCCTGCCCTCGTCGGTCTACCTGCTGCCCATTGCAACGATGCGCGGGCTGTGCACCCGCTACCCGCAAGTGGCGCTGGGGCTGCTTCACCTGGCCATGAAGCGCACGAACATGCTGCGCGTGCAGCTCAAGCGCGTGTCGGGCCTGTCGTCCGAAGACCTGGTGCGCCGCGTGCTGCACCAGCTGACGCACCTCGCGCCGGCGGGCGTGGGCGGCTACGACAAGCGCATCACGCAGGCGGTGATCGCGTCGTACTCGGGGCTCTCGCGCGAGGTGGTGAACAAGACCATGCGCGACTTCGAAAGCCGCGGCCTCGTGCGCCGCGGCGAAGACGGCGTGCACGTGAGCACGGACAACAGCGCGCCGCTAGTCGAGTTCGCGGACAGCAGCGTCTTCGGCCAGAGCTGAATCGTCGGAAGCATCGGCGGCATGCGCTGCCTCGCCCCGGTCCGCGTCATGGAGCTCCTCGCGCGGCCCCACGCTGAGATCTTCAGACAGACCCCGCAACACGGCATAGCCCGCCTGCAGCGCCTCGGCATAGGTGGGGAAGCCTTTGGCGGCCTCCATCAGCGACTCGAATTCCATCGAATTGTCGAAGGACTCGAGCAGCACCCAGAAATAGTCGCCGCCGTCGTGTTGGTCCACGGTCAGGGCAATGGAGATGAGTTGGCCAGTCATGGGCGCATGGTGGCTGGCGCGAATGACAGATCGAAGTAAGCGGCGCGACCCCTCTATGCGACCGCCTCCAGAAACTCGAACCCCATGGTGCGTGCGTGGTAGTGCAGCCCGCCGTCCTGCACGATCAGAAAGCGCGCGCCCTGCGCGCCCGCGTTGTGGTGCGAGTGCGGCGCGCCCGGCGGCGTGACCAGCGTGGCCCACGGCTCCCACGGGCAATGCGCCTCGCCCACCGTCGAATGGCAATCTTCGCCCTGCACCACCAGCGTGACCGCGGCCGAGTTGTGGCGGTGCGTGCGCTGGTGCGTGCGCGGCGCCAGCGTGTTGAAGCTCAGCGTGAGCGTGGGTGTGAGGTTGCGCGCGGCGGCTTGCCGGGCCGACGAAAAAATCAGCGCGCGGCCCGAGGTGTCGTCGTGCGTGGCGCTGGCAAATATCAAGGCGAATTGGCGTTCGATTTCCGCGGCCGGGTAGTGCACGGCTTCGATGGTCGCCTTGGCCACCGGCGCGGGCTGTGCGCGCTCGAAGGCCAGTTGCGGCTCGTTGCCCACGGTCCACAGCAGCGCGCCTTCGGCTCCGGCCTCCAGCCGGTAGCCCATGGCGCCGGGCAGCAGAAACACGTCGCCGGAGCCGAAGGCAAAGCTGTCGGCGCCGCCCGTCAGCCGGCCGCTGCCGGCAATCACGTACCAGACCGCGCCGGTGGCGTTCAGGTCCAGCGACAACAACGCGTCGCGCGCGGCAATGCGCACATAGCGCGCAAGCATCAGCGGCGTGGTGGCCGCAAAGGCACAGCCCAGCGCACGCGACTGGTCGCAGTCGAACACGCCGAAGCGCCCTTCCTGCGGCGCGGAAAAAAGCCTCGCGGGCACGGCGGGCAGCTTCACGTTGAAGGCATTGCCGGAGTTGAAGAAGCGCGCCCTGGCCTGCGCGGCGCTGGCCGGTGCGCGCGGGTGCTGCATCGGCAGGTCGGCCATGTCGATGGCAACAGCAGCGGAAGCAGCGGCGTCGTTCATGGTGTCTCGCCCTCCCCGGCTGCCGTGCCGGGCATCGCATACGGCAGCAGCACCCGCAGCAGCACGTTGGCGCCCGCGGCCACATGCGCGGGCTCGGCCCACTCGTGCTCCGCATGGCTCACGCCGCCGCGGCAGGGAATGAAGATCATCGCGCTCGGGCACAGCGGCGCCATGTGGCGCGCGTCGTGCCCCGCCGCAGAAAGAATGGGCATGTGCGGCGCGCCGATGCGCTCGGCGGCATCCGCAATGGCCTGCTGCAGCGCGGGGTCGAAGTCGTTCGAAGGCGCATCGACCAGCGGCGTCACCGTCACCCGGCACGGCAGCGAGAACAGCTCGCACGAAGCCACGATGCGCTGGCCCAGCACTTCCAGCACCGCATTGTTTGGGTGACGCAGGTCGATGCGCAGCGTCACGCGCTCGGGCACCACCGACGGCGCATTGGGCTCGACCTGCAGCCGGCCGATGGTGAACTTCACAGCCTCGTCGTACCCACCGACCTGCGCATACAGCACCATCGCCATGCGCGAGAACGCTTCCAGTGCATCCCGCCGGTCGGCCATGGCCAGCGTGCCTGCATGGCCGCGCTCGCCCTCGATGACGATGTCGAATGTCTTCTTGCCCTGGATGCCGGTGACCACGCCGATCACGCGTTCCTGCGCCTCCAGGATCGGGCCCTGCTCGATGTGCGCCTCCACATACGCCGCCAGTGCAAAGCCCAGCGGCCGCCGGCGCAGCGTGGGAAACGCCGCATGCAACGCATCGAGCGCATCGGCCACCTGCACACCCTTGGCGTCGCGCACCGCGCGCACCGCCGCCAGGCTGCGCACGCCGGCAAAGGCTTCCGAGCCCATCATGCCGGGCGCAAAACGCGAGCCCTCTTCGTTCATCCAGGCCACGCAGACGATGTCCACGGGCGGGCGCACGCCGCGCTGCGCCAGGGTCGTCAGCACCTCCAGCGCGGCCACCACGCCGTACACGCCGTCGAAGCGCCCGCCCCCGGGCTGGCTGTCGAGATGGCTGCCGGCCAGCACGGGCGGCGCTTCGCGGTCGGCACCAGGCAACGCAATGAAAAGGTTGCCGGCCGCGTCGGTCGAAGGCTCCAGCCCTGCCTGCAGCGCCCAGTCGATCATCGTGTGCCACGAGGCAATTTCTTCCGCGCTCAGCGCCTGCCGGTCGACACCGCCGCCGGGCGTGGCGCCGATGCAGGCCAGCGCCATGAGGCGCTCCCAGAGCCGGTCGGCGTCGATGCGCCAGATGCCCTGCTGCGCGGTGGCTGCGTCGGCGCTCATCAGTCGGTCTTCATGATCTGGCTGGGCAGCGCGCGCGCATCGCGCGGCATCCACTGGCCGGCCTCGACCTGCGCGAAGAACTCGGCCAGCAAGGCGTTGAACGCGGCCGGCTCTTCCAGGTTGAGCGTGTGGCCGGTCTTGGGCATCACCGCCAGGCCGCAGGCAGGCACCGTCTTCTTCAGGAAGATGCCGGGCTGCAGGCAATGGTCGTCCTCGTCGCCGACCACCACGAGCGAGGGCACGGCCATTTCGCGCAGCTCGCTCTCCAGGTCGTAGATCGACGGGCGGCGCGCCTGCACGCCGCGCATGGTGTTGGCCGCGCCCACGGCGTCGTGCTCGCCAAGCCAGGTCGCAAACTCCTGCCAGCCGCGCGGGTCCTTGTTCTGGAACTGCACGCGGCTTGCGCCCAGCGAATAGGTGCGCGCGAATTTCTCGGCGCCCTGCGCCTCGAACTGTTTGGCCACTTCGAGCGAGACACCGCGAAAGTAAGCCTCGTGCTCTTTCTCCGCGCCGTAGCCCGCGCCGGCAATCACCAGCGAGGCCGCGCGCTTCGCATGGCGCAGGCCGAAGTGCAGCGTGGCAAAGCCGCCCATCGACAGGCCCACGATGTGCGCGCGCTCCAGCTTCAGCGCGTCCATCACCGCAACGATGTCGTCGGCCGCGGTGGCTTGCGAATAGCGCTCCACGTCCTGTGGCACGTCGGACGGCGGATAGCCGCGCGCGCCGAAGGTCACGCACTGGTGGCGCCGCGCAAAGTAGCGCATCTGCGGCTCCCAGCTGCGGTGGTCGCCGCCGAACTCGTGCACGAACACGATGGGCGTGCCGCTGCCGGCGCTCTCGTAGTACAGGCGGGTGCCGTCGGGGGTGGTGGCGAAGCTCATCGTTCGTCCTTCCTCAGAACAGCGCCGCCGTGGCCGGCAGGCTGCGCGCGCGCTCCACCGCTTGCGGCAGCACGTCGCACAGGGCCTGCGCCCAGGCCTTGGGCACGGTGGTCGAAATCTTGATGAAGCGGTGGCCGAAGCGCGGCGTGTGGTACGTGCCCTGGCGCACCATGATGTCGTGCTCGCCCAGCGCGGTGACCAGCGCCTCGGGGGTCACGCCCGCCTTGCTGCACTCGACCACGATGAAGTTGGCCTGCGACGGAAACACCGGCACCTCGAAGCCCGGCAGCTTGGCAAAGGCGTCGACGATCATCTGCTGGTTGCCGCGCTGCTGCGTGATGACTTCGGCCATCCATTCGTCCTTGACGGCCAGGCCCGCAATGGCCGCGCGCTGCGCCAGCACGCTGGCGCCGAGCGGTGCCTGCGAGTGCGGAAGAATGCGCGCGAGCAGCTCGGGCGAGGCCACCAGCGCACCCAGGCGCAGGCCCGCAAGGCCCAGCCACTTGGAGAAGCTCACGATGGTCACCGTGCCTTCAGGGTAGAAGCGCGAGGCCAGCGTGTGGCTGTCGGCAAAGTCGCGGTAGGTGCAGTCGTGCACCAGCACGGCACCAATCTCGCGGGCGCGCTCGGCAAAGGCGCGAATCTCGTCTTCCGTGTAGGTGGTGCCCAGCGGGTTGTTGGGGTCGACCAGGTAAATGACGGCGGTGTTCTCGTCGGTCGATGCGGCAAGCGCCTCGGCCGAGAGCTTGAAGCCGTACTCGGGCCCGTAGATCGGAATCTCGGTGATCACCGAGCCGGCCTTGGCCGCGAATTGCAGCGGCCACTTCCAGCCCGGGTCGGTCGTCACGAAGCCCTTTCCCGCCACGCAGAAGGCACGGCAGGCCAGTGCCAGCGCGGCCACGGCGCCGTCGGTCACCACGGCCGACTGGCCGGCCACGCCCAGGTCGGCCACGATGGCCGCGCGCAGCGCTTCCATGCCCAGCGGCGGCGCGTAGGCATGAAAGCTCTCGTCGTCGATGGCGTCGTGCAGCGCCTTCTTCACGGCCGGGTGCAGCGGGTAGTGGTTGGTGTTCTGGCCCAGCCACATCAGGCCGGGGTTGGTGAACAGGCGGTCGAAGTACTGGTTGCGGGTTTCGGCGTCGGTGGTGACCGACGGTGCTGGGGCCTCGGGTGCCGCCACGGGTTTCAGTACCGCGCTCATGCCGCAAGCCTTTGCTGTTCGGCGGCCATCGCCTTCTTGCTGGTCTTGATGATCGAGCCACGCGACGCAATGCCGCCGTCGATGGTCACCACCGTGCCGGTGATGTAGCCCGCGCGCGGCGAGGCCAGGAACACCATCAGCTCCGCCACTTCTTCCGGCGTGGCCGGGCGGCCACCCGGATAGTTGTCGAACAGTTCTTCCCAGCGGCCTTCGTCGCCGTGGGTGTCGAACGCGCGGCGCTTCATGAGCTTGACCATTCGGTCGGTGGCCACCGGGCCGGGGTTGACGCCCACCACGCGAATGCCGTCGTCCAGGCTCACGCCGCCCAGCGCACGCGTGAAGGCCATCACGGCCGCATTGCCGGTGGAGCCTGCGATGTAGTTGGCGTCCCAGTTCTCGCCGGAGTTGCCGATGTCGTTCACGATCACGCCACCGCCCGCGGCCTTCATGCGCGCGTAGTAGATCTGCGTGAGCTCCATGTAGCCCAGCACCTTCAGCTGAAAGCCGCGGCGCACCACGGCAAAGTCGAGCGACTCGATCGGGCCGGCCGGAATGTCGCCCGCGTTGTTCACCAGAATGTCGACATGCCCCACCGCCTCGGCCAGCTGTTGCATGGCGCCGGGTGCGGCCAGGTCCATCGGGTGAATGCGCACGTTGATGGGGTAGATCTTCTCGATCTCTTCCTTGGCCGCGGCCAGCGCCACGCCGTCGCGCGCGGCCAGCTGCAGGTGGCAGCCTTCGGCCGCGAACGAATGGGCGGCTGCAAGGCCGATGCCTTTGGACGCGCCGGTGATGAGTACGGTCTTGCCTTCGAGTTCGAGTTTCATGATGAGGTGATGTCCTGGGGTACGGTCAGGGAGACGGTCAGAGAGACGGTCAGGGGTGCGGTCTGAAAAGGGCTGTTGAAAAAAAGGGCGCTCAGGGCGCGCCGCCGTCCTGGTCGGACAGCGCCGCGATCAGGTCGACGATGTCGTCCTCGAGCAGGCTCACGTGGTCGATGGCGGAAGAAAACGCGGCACCCGGGTCGTTGCGCCGAATGGCGTCCAGAATGGCGCCGTGCTCGCCGATGGTGGCCGTCATGCGCCCGGGCTGGAAGGTGACGTAGCGGCGATACACGCGCACACGCTTGCGCAGCGCGCGCGTCTGCTCGGCCAGGTAGTGGGTGTTGGAGGCCTCGTACAGCGCGTCGTGAAAGTCCTGGTTCACGTCGTAGAAGCGCGAGTGGTCGCCCGAGGCCAGGATGCTGGTCAGCTCGTCGTGCAGCGTGCTCATGCGCAGCTTTTGCGCCTCGGTGGCGCGGCGCGCGGCAAACTTGGCGCACAGGCCTTCCATGACGGCCATCATCTGGAACATCTCGATGAGCATGGGCAGCGAGATGCGGGCCACGCACACGCCACCCTGGCGGCTGCGCAGGTCGACCAGGCCGGTGGCGGCCAGCGCCTTCAGCGCCTCGCGCACCGGCGTGCGCGACACCTTGAAGCGCTCGGCCAGCTCGGCCTCGTCGAGCCGCGCGCCGGGCTTCATCACGCCGCTGACGATCAGGTCTTCCAGCGTGTCCTTCAGCTCGTCGGACAGCGTGGCGCCCTTGCCGCGCTGGCGCTCGCGGCCGCGCAGCATGGCGGGCTCCGCTGTCTCTGGTTCGTTCGGTTCCATGTGCTTGCCTTCCTTGTTGTGTTTGTCTTTGTCGGTCTGCTGTCGCGTGCCTGCGCGGCCGATGACGGGCGTCAGAACGGCCGGTCGCCGGCCACGGTGGTGCGGTGCATCACACGGCGGTACACGTTGTCGTCGTACGGCGTGGCGCGGTGCATGGTGCAGCGGTTGTCCCACACCAGCAGGTCGCCCGCGAGCCACTTGTGGCGGTAGCTGAACGCGGGCGAAATCGCATGCGCGTTGAGCTCAGCCAGCAGGGCCGCGCTCTCTTCGCCGGGCAGGCCGTCGATGTGCTTGACCACGTCTTCGCCCACGTAGAGCGAGAGGCGGCCGGTCTCGGGGTGCGTGCGCACCAGCGGGTGCACCACGTCGGGCGTGGCGGCCAGTTGCTCGGGCGTGAGCGGGTTGCGGTCGGCGAAGGCCTTGCCGTAGTAGTTGGCGTAGCTGTGCGTGGCGGTCATGGGGCGAATGCGCGCCTTCGTCTCGTCGTCCAGCGCGTCGTAGGCCGCGTGCATCGACGCGAAGAAGGTGTCGCCTTCCACCGGCGGCACTTCCAGCGCGTAGAGCAGCGCGCCCATCGAGGGCTCGGCCTTGTACGACAGGTCGGAGTGCCAGTTCCATCCTTCCTTGTGGTTGCCGATGGGCTTGCCGTTTTCCGACACGTTCGACAGCACGTACACCTCGGGGTGCTCCTTCTTCAGGAACTGCGTGAGCACATGGCCCAGCAGCGTGCCGAAGCGGCGCGAGAACGCCACGTGCTGCGACTCGTCGATGTGCTGGCCGCGAAACAGCAGCACCGAGCGCTGGTTGAGCGTGTCGCGCAGCACCGCAAAGTCGGCGTCGCTCACGGGTTCGCGCAGGTCGATGCCCTTGACTTCGGTGCCGATGAAGGAGGTGAGGTTCTCGAGTTGCATGGTCGAAAGATGTCGCTTGAATGAGGGAAAAAAACGAACGGGCGTCAAAGCCGGTAGTCGGGCTGCGTGCGCTCCAGCATGCGCATGAACGCAGGCCATTCGCGCGTGCCGGGCGGCAGGATGTCGCCGGCAAATTCAGTGAACTGGCGCGCGGCCAGCGCGCTCACTTCGGGCTGCGGGTACACCAGCGCTTGCCCCGGCGCAATGCCGCCTTGCGCCAGCAATTGCACCTTGGCGGCCTTCTCGAAGTAGTACATGAGAATGAAGGCCTCCGGAATGGTGCGCCCCACCGTCAGGATGCCGTGGTTGCGCAGCACCAGCGTGTGGTGCGGCCCCAGGTCGCGCACCAGCCGCTCGCGCTCGCCGGTTTCCAGCGCCACGCCTTCGTAGTCGTGGAACGCCGTGTGGCCCTGGTAGCGCATGGCGAACTGGCTCAGCGGCGCAAGGCCGTGGGGCATGGCCGCAATGGCGGTGCCGGCCTCGGAGTGCGTGTGCAGCACGCACAGCGCATCGGGCCGGCCCGCATGAATGGCGCTGTGAATCACGAAGCCGGCGCGGTTCACTTCCGCGTCGGTGTGGTCCACCTTGTGGCCTTCGAGGTCGATCTTCACCAGCGAAGAAGCCGTGACTTCGGAGAACAGCAGCCCGTAGGGGTTGATCAGAAAGTGATGCTCCGGCCCCGGCACGCGCGCGGAGATGTGGTTGTAGATGAGGTCGTCCATGCCGAAGTGCGCCACCAGCCGGTAGCAGGCGGCAAGCTGCTCGCGCAGCGCGGCTTCGGTCTGCGGATACGTTGCGGGGTTGGTCGTTGTCGTCATCAGCGCCACCACACCAGTTTCTGGTCGATCCAGATCAGCAGGCCGTAGAAGACCATGCTCGCCAGCGACGCGACCAGCACCGCCGACCACACGCTCAGCAGATCGACCTGCTGCGTCGATTCATAGATCATTCGGCCGAGCCCCGCATAGGCGCCCAGCATCTCCCCGACGATGGCCACGATCATGCTGCGCGGCACGCCGATGCGCAGCGCCGTCACCACCGACGGCATGGCCACCGGCAGACGCAGGCGCCACACGATCTTCATCTGCCCGGCGCCAAAGCTGCGCATGAGGTTCACCGCGGCCAGGTCGGCCTGCTTCAGGCCGTGCAGTGCGTTCACCAGCATCGTGAAGCCCACGGCCAATGCCACCAAGGCAATCTTCGATGCGGCGCCCAGGCCGAACCAGATGAGGAACAGCGGGGCATATGCCACCGTGGGCACGGCGTTCACCGCCACGGCCAGCGGCATCACGATGCGCTCCAGCGGCGGTGCCAGCAACAGCACCACGGCCAGCAGCAAACCGAGCACGCTGCCCAGCGCGTAACCGCCGAGCGCCTCGCCCAGCGTGGCCAGCAACGCGCCCATCAGGCGGCCTGTGTCGGTGAACGCGTGCTGCACGATCGCGCCCAGGCTGGGCAGCACGAAGGGCGGAATCTTGAAGAGAAGAATTGCGCCTTCCCACACCACGAGCAGCACGATGACGCTCAGCACCACCGGCACGACACGCGAATCCGTCAACTTTCGCTGCGCGGAAGTCATCAACTTTCGCTGCGCCACCATACGAGCCTCCTTTCCAAGAAGGTGAGCAGCCCGTAGAGCAGCGCACCCATCAGCCCGCAGGCAAACATCACCACCCACAGGCGCACGACCAGGTCGGCGTTCATCGCCTCCATCAGCATCACGCCCAGGCCCACGGTTTCGCCGAACCACTCGCCCACCACCGAGCCGATGAGGCTCAGGCCGATGGCCACGCGCAGCCCCACCATGATCTGCGGCAGCGCCGAGGGCACGGCCAGCTTGAAGAACATGACGAAGCGGTTGGCGCCAAAGCTGCGCATCAGCGCCACACGCTGCGGATCGCACGACTTCAGCCCGCGCAGCGTGTTCACCGTGACCGGAAAGAAGGTCAGGAAGAACGCGGTCATCACCTTGGCCAGCAGCGAGTTGCCGAACCAGATGACGATGAGCGCGCCGAAGGCCACCACCGGCACCGTCTGCGAAACCACGAACAGCGGAAACACCGAGCGCTCCATCCAGCGCGAATAGGTGAACACCGTGCCGCACAGGCAGCCGAACAGCGCGCCCATGGCAAAGCCGAGCACGGTCTCCAGCAGCGTGCGGCCGAAGCCGCGCACCAGTTGCGGCCACACCGACCAGGCGTCCTGCGCAATGGCGCTGAGCGCCGGCAGGTAGCGCGGCGACGGCGCGAAGGCGTGCACGCACAGCTCCCACACCAGCGCCAGCCCGATGAAGGCCAACGCGGGCGAGCGCACGGCGCGCTGCAGGAAGGTGTTCACGAGGCGGTGCCCTCCTGCGCAAAGGTCTTCTGGCTTTCTTCCTCGATCTCGGCCAGCAGGCGCTGCTTGAGGCCGATGAACTCCGGCGTGAGCACCACCGACGGGTCGCGCGGGCGCGGCAGGTCGATCACGGTTTCGCTCTTCACGGTGCCGGGGCGCGCCGTCATCACCAGCACCTTGTCGCCCAGCAGGATGGCTTCGTCGATGTCGTGCGTGATGAACAGCACCGTGCGGCGGTGTTTGGCCCACAGCTCCAGCAGCCAGTGCTGCATGCGGGTGCGGGTGAGCGCATCGAGTGCGCCGAAGGGTTCGTCGAGCAGCATCAGGTCGCGCTCGAACAAGAAAGTGCGCATCAGCGCCACGCGCTGGCGCATGCCACCGGAGAGCTGGTGCGGGTAGTGGTTGGCAAAGCCGGCCAGGCCAAACTCCGGCAGCATGCCGCGGGCACGCTCGCGCGCTTCCTTGCGCGGCACGCCTTCCACCTCGAGCGCGAGGATGGCGTTGTCCAGCACGGTGCGCCACGGAAACAGCAGGTCGCGCTGCGGCATGAACGACACCTTGCCCAGCAACTGGCCGTCGCGCTGCGGTGCGCCGCCGAACAGCAGCGCGCCGTCGTCGTCGGGCGGCAGCAGGCCCGCAATCATGTTGAAGAGCGTCGACTTGCCGCAACCCGAAGGGCCCACGAGCGTGACGAACTCGCTCTTGGCGATGCGCAGGTTGACGCCCGACACCGCGACGGTCTGTGCCTGCGCGTCACCAAAGCGCTTCCACACATTGACCAGCTCGAGCATGGGCGGCGCCGTGTCGCCCGCTTCGGCCACGGCGGGCGGCATCACTTCGTGAGGCATGAATTTCATGGTCTTGGCAGTGATGCGGCTCAGAACTTCTTGTCGGCGGCAGGCACCTGCGTCCAGAAGCTCGCGTCGTAGGCCTTCGACAGGTCGGCCGAGGCCTTCAGCGCCTTGTAGCCCACCAGCTGGGTCTGCATCTTCTCGACCACGGGCAGGTCGATGGCCAGAATGCCGTCGGTGCCGCCCTTGCCGGCCTTCACGAGCTTTTCGAACTCTTCGAGCATGGCTTCCTGGTGCGGGCGGTTCAGGCTGGGCGAGGCGGCCATGACGATGTCGATGGCCTCCTTCTTATTCTGCAGCGCGTACTTCCAGCCCTTGATGGTGGCGTTCATGAAGGCCTGCACCTGCTGCGGCTTCTCGTTGCGGTACTTCTCGGACACGAGCACCGTGTCTTGTTGCACCACCACGCCGTAGTCGTCGGGCTTGATGAGCACCAGCTTGTCGCCCAGGCCCTGCTCTTTGAGCGTGTTGAGCTCGTTGTAGTAGGTGGCGGCGGCCACGTCGAACTGCTTCTCCACGAAGGGCGCCATGGAGCCCGACTGGGGAACGATGGTCAGGTCGGTTTGCTTCACGCCGGCGGAGGCCAGCATGGAGTACAGCGTGTACTGCGTGCCGGTGAACCAGGTGGCCACCTTCTTGCCCGCGAAGTCCTGCACCTTGGTGATGCCGGAGTCCTTGTAGGCGACATAGGTGAACGGCGTTTTCTGCACCGTGACGCCGATGCACACCAGCGGCAGGCCCTTTTCGCGGGCGAGCAGCACGGTCTCGGTGCCGCCGGCCAACCCGAAGGTGTCGTTGCCCGAGGCCACGAGCGTTTCGACGTTCAGGTTGGGGCCGCCAGGGTTGATGGTGAGGTCGAGGCCGGCCTGGTCGTAGAAGCCCTTGGCCTTGGCCACGTAGAAGCCGGCGAACTGCGCCTGCGCCAGCCACTTCAGCCGCAAGGACACCTTTTCGGCAGCGGAGGCCGGCAGCGCCGACAGAAGGGCCATCGACGCGGCGACGGAAGCCAAAAGACGCAAGGACTTGAAAGACATTTTGAAAGCCTCTTGAATACAAAAAACTCTTTAAGCAGTATCCATGCCATATGTTTTCGCCGTCATTTCGCGCTTCCAGTGCGTGAATTGGCCCGAAACATGCACCCGAGTGCAGCTTCTGCCCCAATTTCGAACCTCCTCGAGCCCCTTCATGAACCGAATGCATGCGCTGACCGATCTTTCCGCCCGAGACGCCGCCGAGCAGATGGCCGCGGGCGAACTGCGCGCGGCGGACTACTCACAGGCGCTGCTGGCGCGGGCCGAAGCCATCGCGCCCTTCGGCGCCCTGCTCCACCTGAACCCCGCACCGCTCCTTTCAGCGGCCGCCGCGCTCGATGCCGGGCCCAAGCCTGCGGCCGGCACGCTCCCTCTGTATGGCGTGCCCCTGGCCTTCAAGGACAACATCGACGTCGCCGGCATGCCGACCACCGCCGGCAGCCCCTGGATGGCCGACCACATGCCGCGCATGCATGCCGGCGTCACGCAGCGCCTGCTGGACGCGGGCGCGCTGGTGCTCGGCAAGACCAACCTGCACGAGTGGTCGCAGGGCGTCACGGGCCACAACCACGGCTTCGGGCCGTCGCGCAACCCGTTCGATGCCGCGCGCATCACGGGCGGCTCCAGCGGCGGCAATGCGGCGCTGCTGGGCCTGCACGCCGGGCCGGTGGCCATCGGCACCGACACGGGCGGCTCGGTGCGCGTGCCGGCCGCGCTGTGTGCGCTGGTGGGCTTCAGGCCGACGGTGCACCGCTGGCCGCACGACGGGCTGGTGCCCATCTCGCCGACCTTCGACACCGCCGGCGTGATGGCGCGCTGCGTGGACGACTGCGTGCTGGTCGACCACGCCGTGACCGGCAGCCCGGTGCGCTTGGCTGCAACGCCGCTGGCGGGTGTGCGGCTGGGCGTGCCCGAGGCCTATTTCTGGGAAGACATCGATCCGCCCGTGGCCGAGCTGGCGCGCGCCAGCGTCGAACGGCTGCGCGCGGCGGGCGCCGTGCTGGTGCCTTGCGACCTGGCAGAAGCCGGTGCGCTGTTCCAGGAGGGGTCGATGTCGATCTCGCTGCATGAGATCCTGCCCGCGCTGGCCGCCTACTTCGCGCGCCATGGCCGCCCTTTCGATGCCCGCGCGCTCACCGACGCCGTGGTCAGCCCCGACGTGCGTCCGCTGTTCGAGCGCCTGTTTGGCGACACCGCCATCACGCCCGAGGCCTACACCCACGCGCTGCACACGCTGCGCCCGCGCATGCAGGCGGCGTACCGCGATTGCTTTGCGCGCCACGGGCTCGACGCCCTCGTCTTCCCGACCAGCCCGCTGACCGCCGCGCGCCTGGGCGAAGACGTGCAGGTCACGCTGTGCGGCCAGCCCGTTTCCGCTTTTTCCGCCTACATCCGCAACACCGGCCCGGCCGGCATGGCGGGGCTGCCGGCCGTCAGCCTGCCGATGGGGCTCACATCGAACGGCTTGCCGGCCGGGTTGGAGTTGACGGGCGCGGAAGGCACCGACACCGCCTTGCTCGCATTGGCGCTAGGCGTCGAAAAGGCGCTGCCAGCAGCACCCGTTTCGCCCTTCGTGCACAAGTTGGCAAAACGTGAATGACAGCGTCGCCAAAACACTACGCTGCTGCGCGTAACAGGCCTTCACGGTACGGGGTCGGATCGGCGATGCTCTGTGCATGCGCGGCGCGAATTCACAGTTGCAAAAACCCTCGGGATCGCGCCCTGGGTCACGCCCTGGATCGCGCTCCGGGTGGCGCACCGCCGCGCTGATCTACACGGTCGTCGGCGTGCTTTGCATCCTGGGGAGCGCCGTGGCGCCCGACAGCGAGGCCGGCATGTTGTTCGCCATTGCGGGTGGCCTGCCCTGGTCGCTCAGCCTGCTCACGCTGGGCCTCTCGCCGGGTGTCGCGACCACGGCGCTGCTGATGCTGGCGGGCAGTTGGGCGGTCAATGCCGCGCTGCTGTGGTGGCTGGCGCTGCGGCGGCCACGGCACCTCGATCAGGCTGAGCCGTCGCATCTGACGTAGCACGGCCGCTCTCGTCCCCAAGGCTCAGGTACGCGCGGCGCAGACGAGGTCGCGCCGCCACTTGCTGCTGCCGGCCCCGCGCAAGGCCTGCCAAGTTTGGGAAACTACGAGGCATCGAACGAACATTTCGATGCGATCATTTCCCCGCACACACATTTCCGATCTGCCTCACTCCTGCAGGCAGTCCCCTCCCCCAAAGGCTTTCTTCGATGTTTCAAGACCTGCAAGTCAACGCGCCGCTGATCGGCGTTCCCGGCGGCCGCCATCTGCTGGACACCCCGGCGCTGCTGATCGACCTGCCCGCGATGACGCGCAACATCGAACGCATGGCCGCCTTTGCCAAGGCACGCGGCGTCAACCTGCGCCCGCACGTGAAGACGCACAAGTCGGTCGAGATTGCGCGGCGCCAGGTGGCGGCCGGCGCCATCGGCGTGAGCTGCGTCACGCTGGGCGAGGCCGAGGTGATGGTGGAAGGCGGCATTCCGGGCGTGCTGATCACCTCGCCGGCGGTCACGCCGAGCAAGATCGCGCGGCTCATCAAGCTGGCGCAGCGCGCCCGGCCCGGCGACGTGATGGTGGTGGTCGACAACCCGCGCAACCTGGCCGACCTGGCCCAGGCCGCGAGCGAGCTCACGCACCCGCTGGACGTGCTGGTCGACTACGGCGCGGGCTACAACCGCACCGGCGCCGCCACGCAGGCCAAGGTGCTGGAGCTGGCCGCACAGGTGGCCGCCGAACCGCGCCTGCGGCTGCGCGGGCTGCAGTCGTATGCGGGCAACCTGCAGCACATCGTGGCGCGCGACCAGCGCAGCGCGGCGGCGGCGGGGCTGCGTGAAACGGTGGCGGGCATCGTGGCGGCGGCGCGGCGCCAGGGCCTGCACTTCGAGATCGTCACCGGTGCGGGCACCGGCACGCACGACCTCGACACGCAAGAGAACGCCTTCACCGAGCTGCAGGCCGGCTCCTATGTGTTCATGGACGCGGAATACACGCAGGTGCTGGCCGAAGGCGGGCAGCCTTCGCCGTTCGAGGTGTCGCTGTTCGTGCAGACGGCGGTGGTCAGCACCAACGCGCCCGACTGGGTGACGGTGGACGGCGGCACCAAGTGCTTTTCGACCGACAGCGGCGTGCCGCTGGTGGCGCGCGGCGTCGATGCGGCCACGCGCTATGCCTTCTTCGGCGACGAGCACGGCAAGCTGATGCTGCCGCAAGGCACGCAAGGCACGCAGAGCGCCCGGCCCGCGCTGGGCGCGCGCGTCGAGTTCGTCACGCCGCACTGTGACCCAACCGTGAACCTGCACGACACGTACCACGTGGTCGAGGGCGGCACGCTGGTGGGCATCTGGCCGGTGGATGCGCGCGGCAAGCGATGAAGCCCTGAAGCGCGGGCCGCGCCGCGAACGTCGCTCGCACACGGCATAAGAAAACGCGAAAAGCGTATTTCACAAACGCGGGTGCGCGGGGGACAGTCGGACGCCTGTCTTCTCCCTTTCAGTGCGCGCTTTCAAGCCGCCCCGCCATGCCATCCACACAAGAAACGACGCGCCCCACGGCGCACGTCGCCAGCGCGCACGCGCCCTCCTCGCAACAACTCTTCGACCGCTTCCGCCCCGTGTTCGCACGCATCGCCGAGCACGCGGCACGCCGCGAGATCGAACGCGAACTGGCCTACGAACCGGTGGCCTGGCTCAACGCCGAGCGCTTTGGCGCGCTGCGCGTGCCGCTGGCGCACGGCGGCATCGGCGCGTCGGTCGAGCAGCTGTACGACCTGCTCATCGAGCTTGGCGAGGCCGACTCCAACCTGCCGCAGATCCTGCGCGCGCACTTCGGCTTCATCGAGCGGCTGCTCGCCGAAATCGACCCCGCGCTGCACGGCCCGTGGATGCGCCTGGCTGCCGAGGGCGTGGTGTTCGGCAACGCGACCACAGAGCTGGGCGACGGCGCCATCACCACCCTGCAGACCACGCTCGAGCGCGAGGGCGATGCATGGCTGCTCGACGGCGACAAGTACTACAGCACCGGCACGCTGTACGCCGACTGGATTTCGGTGTCGGCCCAGCGCGTGAACGACGACGGCAGCAGCGACCGCGTGATTGCGCTTGTGCCGGCCGAAGCCCAGGGCGTGGAGCGCGTGGACGACTGGCGCGGCTTCGGCCAGCGCCTCACGGCGTCGGGCACCACGCGCTTTCGCCAGGTGCGGGTGAAGGCCGAGAACGTGCTGCTCTACGTGCGCGACCAGCCCACGCCGCTCACCGCGCATTTCCAGCTCACGCACCTGGCCACGCTGGCGGGCATTGCGCGCGCCATCGTGCGCGACGCGGTGGCCTTCGTGCAGCCGCGCAAGCGCGTCTACAGCCATGGCAGCGGCAGCACCCCGCGCGAAGATCCGCTGGTGCAGCAGGTCATCGGGCAGCTGGCGAGCACGGCGTTCATTGCAGCCTCCACCGTGCAGGCGGTGGCGCGAGGGCTGGGCGAGATCGACCGCTTTCGCGTGCGCGGCGAAACCGTTCCGCAAAGCCTGTTGTTCGAAGTGGAACTGAACACAGCCAAGGCGCAGGCCGGCATCGTCGACGCGGTGCTGCAGGCGGGCACTCGGCTCTTCGACATCGGGGGCGCGTCGGCCCTGCATGAGGACCGGCGGCTGGACCGGCACTGGCGCAATGCGCGCACCCTGGCGTCGCACAACCCGACCATCTACAAGGGCCGCGTGGTGGGCGACCATCTGCTGAACGGGGCCCGGCCCACGTTCTATTGGGCGGTGGGAGCGATCGCGTCCTGAAGACGGAGCGGGCCGCGAAGGCAGCAGCGCTTAAAGTCCCGGCTCTCTACCGACCGGACTTTCTCTTCATGCGCCGATTGCTGTTTGCCCTTGTTCCCTCAGCCCTGCTCACACTGGTCACCGTGGCCGGATGTGCCACCCCAGTGACGGGCGTCGTGCGCCTCTACGACGGCATCCTTCGCGCAGCCGACACGCAGGAGGCCGAGGCCTATTGCCGCAAGGACGGCAACCCGATCCGCTTTCTGCAAGCGGCGGATGCGCCCAACACACCGGGCAGCGGGGTGCTGTTCAGGTGTGACTGAGCGCGCGCGGCGCCCGGTTCACACGCGCGGCAGCGCGGCCAGAAAGGTGGACACCACGATCGCGGCGGCGCGATCGAGTTGCAGGATGTCCGCCACCTCGAAAGCGTGCGGCGCGGTGCGCCCGCTCCCGCCGACCGGCTTGCGGATTTCGACAAGCACTTCGGCCGCCAGCTCGCGGTCGCTGCGCGGCGCCCCGTCGGCATCCATCACCCACTCGTCGACCTGGTCGAACGGAATGCTGCGAAAGACCCCGACGATGGGGATGTACTTGTAGCGATCCTCGCCCACCAGGATGGGCACGCTGAGGTTGCAAAAAAACGTAGTGATCGACATGCAGGAGCGCCGTCGCGAAACGAAAGCATCCAATTGTTATTTAGTGCGGCGTCAGGGGCCATGCTCCCCAGGGGGTCATCTGGGGGGAGATGTGATGTTCCGCACATAAATAGCTGCCAACGCCATCGATCTCCCCTGCAAAAGAACTACTTTATTCTTACATAACGACGCCGAAAAAGCACTTTCTTCTCATTCTCAGGAAAGAAAGGTCAAAAAGTGTGCGCGTAGGGAATGCCGGCCTGCGCGGCGGCGCTGGACAAAATGAGACAGAAAGCGCGCGAGCCTGCGCCAGGAACGGCCCGCGCGGACCCATGGGTTACCCCATGGCGTCGGGTTGCCGCCACATCCGGCGGCCGGCGCCGCCTCAGGCGGGGCCGGCGAAGCGCGGCGCGCGGCGTTCGATGTTGGCCTTCACGGCCTCGACCTGGTTGGCGCTGCCGATCAGCGCCTTCTGCTCGACCGACTCGGCCAGCAACAGGTCGGCCGCGCTCAGCGATGCCGAGCCGTTCAGCAACCGCTTGCCCGCGCGGATGGCGTCGGGGCTCTTCAGGGCGATCTCGTGCGCCATCTGCAGCGCCTCGGCCAGCGGGTCGGCCGCCACGCGCGTGGCAAAGCCGATGCGCAGGGCCTCTTCGCCCGAGAAGATGCGCCCGGTGTAGGTGAGCTCGCGCACCACGTCGTCGCGGGCCAGTTGGCGCATGAGCACCATGCCGGCCATGTCGGGCACCAGGCCCCACTTGATTTCCATGACCGACATCTTGGTGTCGGGTGCCACGATGCGAACATCCGCGCCCAGCGCCACCTGCAGGCCGCCACCGAAGGCCACGCCGTGCACCGCCGCAATCACCGGCACCGGCACGTCGCGCCAGACCATCGCCACCTGCTGCGCGGCGTTGGCGATGCCGTGCGTGCGCACCAGCAGGTCGGCGCCGGCGGCACCCTCGCCCAGCACGTCGGCGCCCGGGCCCTCCTGCATGCGCTGGAACGAGGCCATGTCCAATCCCGCGCAGAAGGCCTTGCCACGGCCCGAGATCACCACCGCGCGCACCGCCTTGTCATGGCGCAGCGCCTCGCCGGCCGCGATCAGCGCGTCGAACATCGCGGGGTCGAGCGCGTTCATCTTGTCGGCACGGGAAAGCTGCAGTTCCACCACGCCGTTCGGGTGGCGGATGGATTCGATGCGGTCGTTCATTCGTTGTCTCCAGAGCGGCCCGGGGGCCGGGGGGCGGTCGGCGCGGTTTTGCGCGCCAGTATCGCGCCGCGGGGCCCTGGGCGATGATGGCGGCTGTCACCTACACAACACTTGCCGAACACCCCGCCATGCCATTGGACCGCCGCCAGTTTCTTCTTCAATCGGGCTCGGCCGTGGCCGTGGTCGCGCTGTTCGGCCAGGGCTGCACGACAGCGGCACCCGGGGTACGCAACGACGTGCTCGGCTTCACCGGCGTGCCCGCTTCGCTGCGCGACGGCGTGGTGATTCCGCCCGAATACGAATGGCAGTTGCTCTACCCCTGGGGCACGCCCACGGGCGTGGCGGGCGGCATGCCGGCGTTTGCGCCGGACGCAAGCAACAGCGCCGACGACCAGGCCGTGCAGGCCGGCATGCACCACGACGGCATGCACTTCTTTCCACTGGGCACTGACGGCGAGCGCGGCCTGCTCGTGATGAACCACGAGTACACCGACGAGGCGCTGCTGCACACCGACGGTATCCAGGGCGCCACGGGCTGGACAGAAGACAAGGTGCGCAAGTCGCTGCACGCCATGGGCGTGTCGGTGATCGAGATCCGGCGCACCGGCCAAGGCTGGCGGCAGGTGAGCCCTTCTCCCTTCGCGCGCCGCGTGCACGGCCGCACGCCGATGCGCATCAGCGGCCCGGCCGCAGGCACGCCGCTGCTGCGCACCGCCGCCAACCCGGCCGGCGACGCGGTGTTCGGCACCTTCGCCAACTGCGCCATGGGCGTCACGCCCTGGGGCACCTACCTGACCTGCGAGGAGAATTTTCACGGCTACTTCGGCGGCCCCAAGGAAGCCGCCAACGCAATGACGCCCGCGCAGCGCCGCTACGGCACGGTGCCCGGCACGCAGTGGGTGGAGTACTGGCGCTTCGACGAGCGCTTCGACCTGAGCCGGCATCCGAACGAGGCGCACCGCTTCGGCTGGGTGGTCGAGATCGACCCCTTCGACCCGAACGCCACACCCATCAAGCGCACCGCGCTGGGCCGCAAGCGCCAAGAAAGCGCCACCTGCACCGTCGCAAAAGACGGCCGGCTGGTGGTGTACATGGGCGACGACTCGCGCTTCGAATACATCTACAAGTTCGTGAGCACGGGCAAGGTGGCGCTTGGCAGCAACGGCCAACCTGCGCCGGCGGCAGGAAATGCCAGGCTGCTGGACGAAGGCACGCTGTACGTGGCGCGCTTCGACGCCGACAAGCGCGGCCGATGGCTCGCGCTGACGCATGGCAGCAACGGGCTGAACGCCGCCAGTGGCTTTGCCGACCAGGCCGAGGTGCTGGTGCACGCGCGGCTGGCCGGCGACGTGGTGGGCGGCACGAAGATGGACCGGCCCGAATGGATCGCCGTGCACCCGCAGTCGGGCGAGGTGTACGTCACGCTCACCAACAACAGCCAGCGCGGCGACGCCGGCACGCCCGCCCCCGACGCGGCCAACCCGCGCGCCAACAACTTCTTCGGCGGCATCCTGCGCTGGCGCGAAGACGGCGCGGACGCTGCCAGCACCGGCTTTGCCTGGGACCATTTCGCGCTCGCGGGCGACCCGGCGCAACCCGGCAGCGGCGCGCGCTACCCGAGCGCCGACGCCGACATGTTCGGCGCGCCGGACGGCCTGCATTTCGACCAGGGCGGGCTGCTGTGGATTCAGACCGACCTGAGCGGCCAGGTCATCGGCAAGCCGCACTACACCTCGCTGGGCAACAACCAGATGCTGTGCGCCGACCCGGCGTCGGGGCGCATCAAGCGCTTTTTGACCGGGCCGAACGGCTGCGAGATCACGGGCTGCGTGGTCACGCCCGACCGGCGCACGCTGTTCGTGAACATCCAGCATCCGGGCGAGGTGCGCGACGACGGTGACGGCGGGCACAACAGCGCGTGGCCTGACACCCGCACGACCGCCAACACCGGGCCCGACAAGGTGCGCCCGCGCTCCGCGACGCTGGCGATCCGCCGGCGCGACGGCGGTGTCGTCGGCACCTGAAGCTTGTTGCGCGGCATCGCCAAGCGAGCCCGCGCCGTGCCTCAGACCTGCGGCGCGGCCAGAAACACGGGCAGGCTCTCCGCCTGCGCGGCGTGCGCGGCCAGCGCGGGAAAGTCGCCGGGCGACACAAGCTCGGGCAGCATCAGCCGCGTGAACGACCAGGCCACCGCGGTTGAAACGCCGGCCTGCGTCATCGTGTGTTCCTGCGCGGCCAGCGGCGCGGCGGCCATGTCGCTTTCGAGCGCCGCATACGCCGCCACGAGCTGGCTGCGCACCCGGTCCACCCACGGCTGGTGCAGCTTTTCGGCCGGCCGCAGCTTGTGCTCGTAGACGATCTGCACCGTCTTCTCGCAGGCCGCGAGCGCGAGCCCTGTGAGGCGCAGCGCACGCAGCCGCGGCACGGGGTCGGCGGGCATCAGGCTGCGCCCGCTCAAGGCTTGGGCGTAGTCGATGATGAGCGTCGAGTCCATCAGCACCCCGCCGTCGTCGCACACCAGCGTGGGCGCTTTCACCACCGGGTTGATCTCGCGAAACTGCGCGAAGGTGCTGAACACAGAAAGCGACTGGTGCGCGAACGGCACGCCGAGCAGGCGCAGCGAAATGGCGGCGCGCCGCACGTAGGGGGAATCGAGCATGCCGACGAGTTGCATGGGGTCTCCTGAAAGTTGAGCACCAAGATACCGCCGATGCGGCGCGCAGCGAAGTGCAATCCATCGAAAATCGCGCCCGCAAACCGATCGACCATCGGCTCCCACATTGCACGACACCGCACCCCCATGAACATCGACAAGAAGGACCGGCTGATCCTGGAGGCGCTGCAGACCGATGCGCGCCAGAGCCTGGCCGCCATCGGCAAGCGCATCGGCCTGTCGCAGCCGGCCATGAGCGAGCGCGTGCGCAAGCTCGAAGAGGCCGGCGTGATCCAGGGCTACGGCGCGCGCGTGAACCTGCGCGCGCTGGGCGTGGGCCTGCAGGCCATCATTCGCATCGACACCACGCACGCGGGCATCGCCCGGTATCTGAAGCTGTTCGACGCCATGCCCGAGGTGCTGAGCGCCGACCGGGTGACCGGCGACGACTGCTTCATCGTGCGCTGCGCCATCGCCGAGCCCGCCGACCTGGAGCGCGTGGTGGACGCGCTGGCGGTCGACGGCGCGGTGACCACGTCGCTGGTGCTGTCCAGCCCGGTGAACAAGCACGTGACGGTGCACGCGGCGAAGCCGCCGAAAAAGTAGCCTGCTCGCTTTGCCCGCTTTGCCCGCTTTGCCCGCTCTGCCCGCCCGACGAATCAGCGCTGCGCCTTGTCCTTCTGGTTCTGCGCCTCGATGCGCTCGCGCGCGGCCAGCCAGTCGGCGTCGCTCCACTGGCGCAGTTCGTAGAAGTTGCCGCCGGTGGCCAGTGCGTTGCCGCCGTCCATCATGATGCTCTGGCCGGTGAGCCAGTCGCACTGGCCCGGCGCCATCAGAAAGGCCGCCAGGTTCTGCAACTCGCTCATTCGGCCGGTGCGCGCCATCGGGTTGCTCGCCTTGCTGCGGGCGCCGGGCTCTTCGCCGGGGTTCAGGCGCTTGCTCATGCCCTCGGTGGGAATCTCGCCCGGGCCGACCGCGTTCAGGCGGATGCCGTGGCGTGCCCACTCCACCGCGAGCGACTTGGTCATCACGTCGATGCCGGCCTTGCTCATGGCCGAGGGCACCACGTAGGGGCTGCCGTTGTCGACCCAGGTCGTGATGATGCTCATGACGCTGCGGTATGCATCGCCCGCCTTCCACTCGCCCGCCTTGGCCTGCGCGACCCAGCGCTTGCCCACGGCCTGCGTCACGTAGAAGCTGCCGTGGAACACGATGTTGGCCACGGCGTCGAAGGCGCGCGACGAGAGGTTCTCGGTGGGCGAGACGAAGTTGCCCGCCGCGTTGTTGACCAGCCCCGTGAGGCCGCCGCTCTGGAACAGGCTCTCGGCCATGTCCTCGACCTGCTGCGCGATGCGGATGTCCACGCCGAAGGTGTCGACGCGCCGGCCCGGGAACTGCTGGCGCCAGTCGGCCGCCGTTTCTTCGCAGACCGCCTGGCGCCGTCCGCAGATGGCGACATCGGCGCCCAGCGCGAGAAACCGCTCGGCCATCGCACGGCCCAGGCCGGTGCCGCCACCGGTCACGAGGATGCGCTGGCCGCGCATCAGGGAAGCTTCGAACATGGGGTGTCTCCTTGTCGGTACGGGCAGCGGCAAGAGGGGTGGCTGCCACCGGCGCATGCTACGCGCGGGCCGGCCCGGCGGCTTGCGGGAACTGGCTTTGCGTGGCCGTGGAGAATGTTCGGCACAAGCTCCTGGAGACAACACCCATGCCGCGTTCCGCAAGCCCCGCTCACCCCGCTCACCCGGACGGCTCCGACCACGCGGCCGCCGCACCGCTTTCAGGCGTGCGCGTGATCAGCCTGGCACTCAACCTGCCAGGCCCCGCCGCACTGCTGCGCTGCCGCGCGATGGGCGCCACTTGTCTCAAGCTGGAGCCGCCCGGCGGCGACCCGATGGCGCTGTACAACAAGCCGGCCTACGCCGCGCTGCACGAGGGCATCGAGCTGCGCGCGGTCGACCTGAAGACCGAGGCCGGGCAGCAGCAGCTGCACACCGAACTGGCCGACACCGACGTGCTGCTCACGTCGTTCCGCCCCTCCGCGCTGGACAAGCTCAAGCTCGACTGGCCCACGCTGCACGCGCGCTACCCGTCGCTGTCGCAGGTGGCCATCGTCGGTGCACCGGGCGAGCGCGCCGAGGAGCCGGGCCACGACCTGACCTACCTCGCGGAAAGCGGCCTGGTCACCGGCACCGAACTGCCGCCCACGCTGTATGCCGACATGGGCGGCGCGCTGCTTGCCAGCGAAGCGGTGCTCAAGGCCGTGCTGCTGCAGTCGCGCAAGGCGGGCGGCGTGTACCTGGAGGTGGCGCTGAACGCCTCGGCCGACTGGCTCGCCCTGCCCCGCGCCTGGGGCCTGACACAGCCCGCGGGCGCGGTCGGCGGCGCGCATGCGGGCTACCGCGTCTACCGCTGCGCCGATGGGCGCGTGGCGGTGGCCGCGCTGGAACCGCATTTCGCGGCGCGGCTGTGCGAAGCGGCGCAGCTCAGCTCGCGCGACATGATGGCGGCGCAGACGCACGAGGCCCTGGCCGCATGGATCGCACAGCGCACGCGCGCCGAGCTCGACGCCATGGCGCGCGAACGCGACGTGCCGCTGCTTACGCTGGCGGACTGAGCGGCGCCATCACGCCATCACACCATCACACCGTCACTTGACGGCGCTGTCGCGCTGCTTGTCTTCGCGCTTGAGCGCGAGATACGTGTCGAGCTCGACTTCGTGCAGCTGCCGCGGGTACTGCTCGGCCGCTGCGAACCAGCGGCGCTGCCGGCGGTCGGCCTGGTCGGCACCGGGCGCCGCGAGGTAGGCGTCCAGCGTGAGGAAGTAGCGCATGGCATTGCGCTCCACCAGCCCGCGCAGGCCTCGGATGTAATCGGGCTGGCCCTCCGGCGTCTTGCCCACCACGGTGAAGCCGACCTTGTCGCTGCCGAAAGTGGCCAGGTAGGCCATGGTGCCCAGGCGCACCATCGCGTTGTGGTCGTAGCTGTAGCTGAAGTGCAGAAAGCTCTTGCGCTCGTCGAGCGCCACCGCCTCCAGGGTGACGCGGTAGTTGCTGGTGCCCAGCGGGCCGCTCTGCGCCGTGAGCTCGACCGACAGGTGCTCTGGCGTGGCGCTGGCCACGCGGTAGACAAAGGGCAGCTCGAAGGCGTCGCTCAGCGGCTTGTCGTAGCGGCGCACCACGTACAGCGTGAGCGTTTCGCGCCCCTGCGGCCCGGCGGCCACCTGGCAGCGCCGGTTGTTGATGTGCAGCGTGAGCACGTCGCACCAATGGGCCGAGCCCTTGAGCGTGGCGCTGATGTCCGCAAGCGGGTGATCGACCACCGCATAGACGTCGCCCTGCAGGCCGTCGGCCGTCTCGACCGAATCGAGCTGCACGGGCCGCCCGAAGCTGCTGTGGCCGAGCTTGTCGCTGAGCCGCTGGTGGGTGGCACGCAGCGCCTGGGCCGAAGGGTTGTTCGGGTTGTCCGGTGTGCCCGGCGTGGCGGCCGACACCTGCGTGCAGGCCGCGAGCAGCAAAGCACCCGCCAGGGTGCGCGTCCATGAAGCCAGAGGAGGGGGCGAACTGCTCATGGGGGCACACCATACAACGGCGCGCGCTTGCATGCCTTGTGCGCGGTCGGCAACGCGGTCGGCAGCAGTGAAAATGCCGCCCATGAAACGCCAAGGCACACTCGTTCGCTGGGACCAAGACCGGGGCTTCGGCTTCATTCGCAGCCCTGAAGTCTCCGCCGACGTGTTCGTGCACCTGCGCGACTTTGCCGAGCGCGGCAGCACGCCGCAGATCGGCATGCAGCTCACGTTCGAAGAGATCCATGTGGGCGGCAAGGGGCCGCGCGCCATGGCGGTGCAGGCGGCGGGCGCGGTGCAGCAACGTCCGCAAGAACCACAACGCAGGCAACACCGGGAACAACGGCAGCCGCAGCGCGCAGCCGCTTCACAGCGCGCAACGCCCGCCCGCCCCGCAAGCCGCCGCCGCGAGGCCGCGCCCTCCTCTTCTTCGTCGCTGCCCATGCTGTTGCTGCTCGCCGGCTACGCCGCGCTGCTCGGCTACGGCGTGTGGACCGGCCGCATCCCAGCGATAGCACTGGGCGTGTTGCTGCTGCTGAGCCTGGCGACCTTCTTCGTCTACGGCTTCGACAAGAACGCCGCCGAAACCGGCCGCTGGCGCACCGCGGAAAACACGCTGCACCTGCTCTCGCTGGTTGGGGGATGGCCGGGCGCCTGGGTGGCCCAGCGGCTGTTTCGCCACAAGGTGCGCAAGACGAGCTTCATGGCGGGTTACTGGGCCACCGTGCTGGCCCACATGGCGGCCGTGGGCGCATGGGTGGGCAAGCTGTTGCCAGCGGGGCTGCTGGCACTTTGACCTTGAGGCCGTGAGGCCCCAACGCAGCGAGCCCCTGTGGCTTCAGCGCGGCTTGCGGATGCTGCCGCGCACCGGGCCGGCGGCCTTGCGCGGCGCAGACCCGGCAGGGGCCGAGCCGTTGTCGCGCGGCGGCAGGCCGGTGTGCTGCGTGAGGATGCGGCCCTTGGAGGGCTTCACCGGCGTGAGCCTGACCGGCGCGGCCTTGGCGGCAGCGGGCGCGGCCGTCGAGTTCTTGCGCCGCGCGCTCGTGTAGCCGCCGTCGGTCAGCGGCTGCCACGTGGGAATGAGGTGGTGCTTGCCGTTGCCGATCAGGTCGGCGCGGCCCATGCTCTTCAGCGCCTCGCGCAGCAGCGGCCAGTTGTTGGCGTCGTGGTAGCGCAGAAAGGCCTTGTGCAGGCGGCGGCGCTTGTCGCCGCGCACGATGTCCACCGTCTCGCTGTCGCGCGTGATCTTGCGCAGCGGGTTCTTGTTGGTGTGGTACATCGTGGTGGCCGTGGCCATCGGGCTCGGGTAGAAGGTTTGCACCTGGTCGGCGCGAAAACCGTTCTTCTTGAGCCAGATCGCGAGGTTCATCATGTCCTCGTCGCTGGTGCCCGGGTGCGCGGCAATGAAGTACGGAATGAGGTACTGCTTCTTGCCCGCCTCGGCCGAGAACTTCTCGAACATCTGCTTGAACTTGTCATAGCTGCCGATGCCCGGCTTCATCATCTTGGTGAGCGGGCCCTGCTCGGTGTGCTCGGGCGCGATCTTCAGGTAGCCGCCCACGTGGTGCTGCACCAGCTCCTTCACGTACTCGGGCGACTGCACGGCCAGGTCGTAGCGCAGGCCGGAGCTGATGAGGATCTTCTTGATGCCCTTCAGCGCACGCGCGCGGCGGTAGATCTTGATGAGCGGGTCGTGGCTGGTGTTGAGGTTCGGGCAGATGCCCGGGTACACGCAGCTGGGCTTGCGGCAGGCCGACTCGATCTCGGGCGACTTGCAGCCCACGCGGTACATGTTGGCCGTGGGGCCGCCCAGGTCGGAGATGGTGCCGGTGAAGCCCTTGACCGAGTCACGGATGGCCTCGACCTCCTTGATGATCGAGTCTTCCGAGCGGCTCTGGATGATGCGGCCTTCGTGCTCGGTGATCGAGCAGAAGGTGCAGCCGCCGAAGCAGCCGCGCATGATGTTCACGCTGAAGCGGATCATTTCCCACGCGGGGATCTTGGTGGCACCGTCGTGGCTGCCGTTCTCGTCGGCATAGCGCGGGTGCGGGCTGCGCGCATACGGCAGGTCGAACACCAGGTCCATTTCGGCCGTGGTGAGCGGAATGGGGGGCGGGTTGATCCACACGTCGCGCGCGGTGTTGCCTTCCCCATGCGCCTGCACCAGCGCGCGGGCATTGCCGGGGTTGGTTTCGAGGTGCAGCACGCGGTTGGCATGGGCGTAGAGCACCGCGTCGCTGCGCACCTGCTCGTACGACGGCAGGCGAATCACCGAATGGTCGCGCGGCGGCACCTTGATCTTGGCGCGCGACACCAGGGCCGGGTTGGGCACGAAGGTCAGCGGCTTGATGGCGGGGTTGACCACCGAAGCGGCGGGCACGGCTCCCGAAGTGCCTGCGGCCTGGGCGGCCTTGGCCACGGCTTCGGCCTCGTCTTCCTTCGCGCAGGTGGCGCCGTTGGCCTTGGCCTGCTCGGACACCATCAGGTAGGGGTTGACGTGCGCCTCGACGCGGCCGGGCTCGTCGACGCTGGTGGAATTGATTTCGAACCAGCCCTCGGGCGTTTCACGGCGCACGAACGCGGTGCCGCGCACGTCGGTGATCTGCTGCACCGGCTCCTTGGCGGCCAGGCGGTGCGCGATCTCGACGATGGCGCGCTCGGCGTTGCCGTACAGCAGCAGGTCGCACTTGGCGTCGACCACCACGGAGCGGCGCACCTTGTCCGACCAGTAGTCGTAGTGGGCGATGCGGCGCAGCGAGCCTTCGATGCCGCCGAGGATGATCGGCACGTCGCTCCAGGCTTCCTTGCAGCGCTGCGAATACACGATGGCCGCGCGGTCGGGGCGCGAGCCGCCGACGTCGCCGGGGGTGTAGGCGTCGTCGCTGCGGATCTTGCGGTCCGCCGTGTAGCGGTTGATCATCGAATCCATGTTGCCGGCGGTCACGCCGAAGAACAGGTTCGGCTTGCCCAGCACCTTGAAGGGCTCGGCGCTTTGCCAGTCGGGCTGCGCGATGATGCCCACGCGAAAGCCCTGCGCCTCCAGCATGCGGCCGATCACCGACATGCCGAAGCTGGGGTGATCGACGTAGGCGTCGCCCGTGACCACGATCACGTCGCAGCTGTCCCAGCCCAGGGCCTCCATTTCCTTGCGCGTGGTCGGCAGGAACTTGGCCGTGCCGAAGCGGGCCGCCCAGTACTTGCGGTAGCTGGTCAGCGGCTTGGCGGCACGCGCGAAAAAAGAGACGTCGACGGGGGCGTTCATCGGTGGGATGGACAGCGCCGCAGGGGCGCCGTTGTGGGCAACCCTCGATTTTAGGGTTTTCCACCATCGCTGTCGCGACAAACATCCGGTGACCGCGCTTCACGCAGGTCTTCATTCAATTGCTAAAGTCAACCAACCAAATGACAATGGCAACCATGTCCATCAATTTATCGACTGACGATACCGCCGCCGTCAAGGCGATCCGGCAGTTCAACCGCTTCTACACCCGGCGCATCGGCGCCCTTGACCCCTACCTGGGCAGCGCCATGTCGCTGACCGATGTGCGCGTGCTGTACGAGCTGGCGCACCGCGAAACGGCGGTGGCCAGCGAGATCGGGCGCGACCTGGGGTTGGACGCGGGCTACATGAGCCGCATCCTTCGCCGCTTCGAAACCGAAGGCTGGCTCACGCGCGCGCCGCATCCGCGCGATGCCCGCCAGAGCGTGTTGCGTCTCACCGAAACCGGCCACGCCGCATTTGCGCCGCTGCAACAGAAATCGCGCGACGAAGCAGCCGCCCTGCTCGCGCCGCTGGCGCCCGCGCAGCGCCAGCAGCTGGTGCACGCCATGGGCACGATGCAGTCGCTGCTCGACCCCGAGGCCCCGCCGTCCAGGCCGCAGGCCGCGGTGCTGCGCGACCCGGCACCCGGCGACATCGGCTGGGTCGTGCAGCAGCACGGCGAGGTGTATGCGCGCGAGTACGGCTGGAACAGCCAGTTCGAGGCGCTGGTAGCCGGCATTGCGAGCGAGTTTCTGCTGAAGTTCCAGCCCGAGTGGGAGCGTTGCTGGATCGCCGAACTGCGCGGTGAGCGGGTGGGCGCGATCTTCGTGGTGCGCAAGTCGCCCACGGTGGCGCAGCTGCGCATGCTGATCCTGGCGCCCGGGGCGCGCGGCCTGGGGCTGGGCGGCAAGCTGGTGGACGAATGCATCGCCTTCGCGCGGCTGAAGGGCTACAAGAAGATGGTGCTGTGGACCAACAGCTGCCTGGTGGCCGCGCGCGACATCTATGCGAAGCGGGGCTTCAAGCTGACGGAGTCGGAGCCGCACGAGGGCTACGGCAAGTCGCTGGTGGGGGAGACGTGGGAGCTGAAGCTGTAGTCAGCCGTGTTGCTCCTTCCCCCTCTGGGGGAAGGCTGGGATGGGGGCAAGCGCCCAACGAGCGCCTCGAAGAGTTGAAGGCCGKCGTGCMCCCCCCCCCGCCCCCCCCCCCGAGGGGCGGGAGACCTAACCCCCCACCCCCCCCACTTCACGACCCACCCCTGGCCCACCACCACCACCG
>NNBV01001034.1_pt1 | contig 60919 bp, 51 predicted proteins | sample 1173771 | NCBI WGS metagenome assembly NNBV01 (sample SAMN07173938, study PRJNA388173) | plant metagenome | isolation source: symbiotic tissue sample KVS11 | place: Norway: Troms, Kvaloya island | reverse complement strand
CAGTCAGACTACCCTTTATGCCTGATGACCATAGCGAGTTGGTACCACTCCTTCCCATCCCGAACAGGACAGTGAAACGACTCAGCGCCGATGATAGTGCGGGTTCCCGTGTGAAAGTAGGTCATCGTCAGGCTCTTACAGCCCAGAAAACCCCAGTCAGAAATGACTGGGGTTTTTTGCTTTGCAGAAAGCAGAATTGAAGGCCGAAGAAAATCCACCCGGATTTAAATCCGCAAATAAACACCCCACCCAAGACGAAAAAAAGCCCGATGAATCCATCGGGCTTTTTAATTGAGCAAAGAGCCAGCTATCAGGCTGCCAATCGCTGCTCAATTGCAGCCTTGGTCTCCGGCAATTCCTTCGGCAAATGGTGTTCCAGCTGCTTGAACAGCTCCTCATGCAGCTTCAATTCGGCTTGCCAAGCCGCCTTGTCGATGCTGGTCACCGTCGCGAACTGCTCGGGGCTGAAATCCAGGCCCGTCCAGTTCAGGTCTTCATAACGCGGGCTCACACCGGTGATGTGCTCGACGCCCTCTGTCTTGTTGCCTTCGATGCGGTCGATCATCCACTTGAGCACGCGCATGTTCTCGCCGTAGCCAGGCCAGACGAACTTGCCGTCCGCGCCCTTGCGGAACCAGTTGGTCGTGTAGATCTTCGGCAGTTGGGCGCCCGAGGCCTCGAGCTTCTTGCCCAGGTCGAGCCAGTGCTGGAAGTAGTCGCTCATGTTGTAGCCCATGAACGGGAGCATCGCGAACGGGTCGCGGCGCACCACGCCCTGTTGGCCGGCGGCGGCAGCGGTCGTTTCCGAGCCCATCGTCGCTGCCATGTACACACCTTCCACCCAATTGCGCGCTTCGGTCACCAACGGCACGGTGGTCGAACGGCGGCCGCCGAAGATGAAGGCGTCGATGGTCACGCCCTTCGGGTCGTCCCAGGCTCCGTCGAGCGCGGGGTTGTTGGTGGCGGCAACGGTGAAACGGGCGTTCGGGTGGGCGGCCTTGGCGCCGGTTTCCTTGGCGATCTGCGGGGTCCAGTCCTTGCCCTGCCAGTCGATCAGGTGCGCCGGCAGCGCCTTGCCCGGTGCGTCCTGCTCCATGCCTTCCCACCACACGTCGCCGTCGTCGGTGAGCGCAACGTTGGTGAAGATCACGCCGTCGTCCAGGCTGCGCATGCAGTTCGGATTGGTCAACATGTTGGTGCCCGGGGCCACGCCAAAGTAGCCGGCCTCGGGGTTGATGGCGCGCAGCGACCCATCGGCCTGCGGCTTGATCCAGGCGATGTCGTCGCCGATGGTCGTGACCTTCCAGCCTTCGAAGCCGGCGGGTGGCACCAGCATCGAGAAGTTGGTCTTGCCGCAGGCGCTGGGGAAGGCGGCGGCCACGTGGTACTTCTTGCCTTCGGGGTTGGTCACGCCCAGGATGAGCATGTGCTCGGCCAGCCAGCCCTCGTCGCGGCCCATGTTGGAGGCGATGCGCAGCGCAAAGCACTTCTTGCCCAGCAGTGCATTGCCGCCGTAGCCGGAGCCATAGCTCCAGATCTCGCGCGTTTCGGGGTAATGAACGATGTACTTGGTCTTGTTGCAGGGCCAGGACACGTCCTTTTGCCCCGCTTCGAGCGGCGCACCCACGGTGTGCACGCAAGGCACGAAGTCGCCATCGGTGCCCAGCACGTCGTACACGGCCTTGCCCATGCGCGTCATGATGCGCATGTTGACGGCCACGTAAGGCGAGTCGGACAGCTCGATGCCGATGTGCGCAATGGGCGAGCCGAGCGGGCCCATGCTGAACGGCACCACGTACATCGTGCGGCCCTTCATGCAACCGTCGAACAGTGGCTGCAACGTGGCGCGCATCTCGGCCGGTGCCATCCAGTTGTTGGTGGGGCCGGCGTTCTCCTTCTGCTCGGAGCAGATGAAGGTGCGGTCTTCCACGCGTGCCACGTCGGTCGGGTCGGACACGGCCAGGAACGAGTTCGGGCGCTTGGCCGGGTTGAGCTTCTTGAAGGTGCCCGCGTCGACCAGTTGCTGGGCGAGGCGGTCGTATTCTTCCTTGCTGCCGTCGCACCAGTGAATGGCCTCGGGTTTGCACAGTGCGGCCATGTCGGCCACCCAGGCGATCAGCTTCGCGTTCTTGACGTATGAGGGGGCCTGAATGGTGAGGCCCTTCATCGTGGGTGCGTTCATCGGAAAATCTCCTAAGTTGAAAAATCGTCTTTCCGAACGGGGCGCCGCGCCGGTGCAGGCACGGAGGTCCGTTTGAGAAAACGTTTCGCTCGGGAGACTGCGTCAACGCGGGCCGCACTGCCCGCGGACAAGAACCCCTGTGTCTGTCAGCCTCAGGCCATGAAGACCGCGATGGAGGCCAGCAGCAGCATCAGCACGCCACCGGCGAGCGGCAGCACGATGGGCATCAGGTGAACGATCGACTCGACAGCGTCTTTTTCGACAGCAGCGCCGTGGCTCGGTTCGACGGGGGTAGGGGTGGACATCGGGAAGTACCTCGAATACACAAATTAACAGACTCCGGCCATTTTACCGGCGGGTAGTCTTCGACCCACCTAGGGGTTGCGAGCCCCCTGAAGAGGAGAGGCGGGCTTGATCTTGCGGCTCAATGCTGCTCTTGCGCTTCGAAGCCCGCGTCGGTGAGCGCGAGCAATACGCTGGCCAGGTGGGCCCGCCCGCGCGTCTGAAGCACCAGCTCGATGTCGACGTTCTGCGCCGCCAGCATGGTGAAGGCGCGCTGATGGTGAACCTCGTCGACGTTGGCGCCCGCTTCGGCCACGGTGGCCGTGATTTCGGCCAGCGAGCCCGGCACGTCGCGTGCGCTGACCCGCACCCGCGCCAGCCGACCGGCGCGCACCATGCCGCGTTCGATGATGGCCGCGAGCAGCAGCGGATCGATGTTGCCGCCGGAAAGCACCAGCCCCACGCGCTTGCCCTTGAAGCGCTCCGGGTGCCGGATCAGCGCCGCCAGGCCTGCCGCGCCCGCGCCTTCCACCAGCGTTTTCTCGATTTCCAGCAGCATCAGCACGCCTTGCTCGATGTCGCCTTCGTCCACCAGCAGCAGGTCGTCGACCTTGCTCGCGATGATGGCCTGCGTCAGCACGCCGGGCGTGCCGACCGCGATGCCCTCGGCGATCGTGCTCTTGCCCTGTGCATGGTGCGTGCCCTTCACGGCATTGACCATCGCCGGAAACCGCGTGGTCTGCACGCCGATGATTTCCAGGCCAGGCCGGCGCGCGCGCGCCGCCACCGCCATGCCCGCGATGAGCCCGCCGCCGCCTACTGCCACCACCAGGGTGTCGAGGTCGGGCACCGCGTCGAGCATCTCGAGCGCCACCGTGCCCTGGCCCGCGATGATGGCCTCGTCGTCGTACGGATGCACGAAGGTCAGCCCCTCGCGTTCGGCCAGTTCCAGGGCGTGGGCGCGTGCCGCGTCGAGCGAGTCGCCATGCAGCACCACCTCGGCGCCGAAGCCGCGCGTGCGCTCGATCTTCACGCCCGGCGTGAAGCGCGGCATGACGATCAGCGCGCGCAGCCCGAGGCGTTGCGCGTGATAGGCCACACCCTGGGCATGGTTGCCCGCAGACATGGCGATCACTCCGCGTGTACCGTTCGCGCACAGGTCGACCAGCTTGTTGCACGCGCCGCGCTCCTTGAACGAGGAGGTGAACTGCAGGTTCTCGAATTTGAGGAAGACCTGGGCACCGACGATCTCCGACAAAGTGCGCGATTCCACACAAGGCGTGTTCAGCACCTGACCTTGCAGGCGCGCCGCGGCGCGCAGGATTTCTTCGATTCCGACCATGGCGCGCATTGTGGCTGGAATCGAACCATCAGGGTTTTTACCGTTTGCGAGTCTTCCCGAAGCCAAAAGTCTGCGTTATGGTCACTCCGAGAATTTCCTCGTTGGAGGTTGCCTGATGGCCAAGCGTGCGGGTGTCGATGTGGTGGCTGCTGCGGTACGCGGGCAGGCATTGCCGTCGCCCGGCCTGAAGGACGCACCGGTGCTGGAGCTGATGTGCTCGCACTTCGTGCTCACGCTGGCGGCCAAGCAGGGACCGCGCTTCAATGTGCGGCGCGACATCAACGGCTTGCTGTCGCTCACGGGGCGCCACCTGGTGTGGCCCGCGCCCGTGCTGCAGCGCCTGCGCGAATTCCTCGGGCGCCGCTGCGCCGGCAATGAGGCATGGAAGGGCGTGGAGACCTTCGACGGCCGCACGCTGCTGGAGCGCCACGGCGTGTGGCGCGGCCCCTATGAAGAAGGCACGCTGTTCTTCTACCTCGACGAATACGCGAAAGACCAGCCCAAGGACCTGCTCTCGGTGCTGGCCGTCACGCGCGACTGGCTCACGCATGCGCTGCGCAAGCAGTCGACGCTGGTCGAGAAGAACATCGACGCGCTCGCGGGCCTGCTGCAGCTCAACAAGGCCGAGCGCGCGCTGCTGCTGTACGGCACGCTCGCACGCTACCAGCGCGACCTGCGTTCGCTGCTGGTCGAGTTCAAGGTCAACAACGCGCCCGAGGCCTACGCGGCCATTGCCGACATTGCCGGCGTGAACGCGAGCGAAGTGGGCGAGGCATTGCGCGCGGGCTCGCGGCTGGAGCGCATCGGCCTTGTCGAAAACCTGATTTCCGAGCACAACATCACCGACCTTGCCGACCTCATGAAGGTCAGCGAAAAGCTGCCGCCAGTGCTCATGCGCGAGTACCGCGACCAGAACGAGCTGATGGCCGTGTTCACCCGGCCGTCGGCCAAGAGCACGCTCACGCCGGACGACTTCTCCTTCGTGCAGGAAGACGCGCAGATGCTGGTCACGCTGCTGCGCGCGGCCGTCGCGCGCAAGGAGCCGGGCGTGAACGTGCTGCTCTACGGCCCGCCCGGCACCGGCAAGACCGAACTGGCAAAGGTGGTGGCGCAGGCCGCGGGGCTGGAGCTCTTCGAGGTCGAATACGCCGACCGCGACGGCAACTCGCTGAGCGGGCGCGACCGCTACCGCTCGCTGCAGATTGCGCAGGTCTTCCTCAAGGGCAGCGCACAGGCGGCGCTGTTGTTCGACGAGGTGGAAGACGTGTTCCCGCCCATCAGTACCGAGGCCGCGCAGTTCATGGCGCGCGCCGAGCAGATTTCCGCGTCCACCAGCGGCAGCGTGAGCGGCAAGGCCTGGGTCAACCAGATTCTGGAGGCCAACCCGGTGCCCACGCTGTGGGTGACCAACCGCATCGAGCAGATCGACCCGGCGTTCAGGCGCCGCTTTGCGTACCACCTGGAGCTGAAGTCGCCGCCGCCCGGCGCGCGCGAGCAGCTCGTGAAGAAGACGCTCGAAGGCGTGGTCGTGTCGGAGGCCTTCACCGCCAAGCTGGCCGAGCGCAAGGGCCTCACGCCCGCGCAGATCCGCACGGCGGTGCGCTTCGCGGGCCTGGCGCGCACCGACGACGCCTCGGTCGAAGCGCTCATCGAGCGCCAGCTGCGCAATGCCGACCTGGCCCTGGGTACGCTCGACCGCGGCCGGGGCGAGCGCCGCAGCGTCACCACCTACGACCTGGACATGCTCAACGTGGAGACCCGCTTCGAGATTGCGCGCGTGGTCGAGGCGCTGAAGGCGCGCGGCCACGGCACGCTGTGCTTCTACGGCGCGCCCGGCACCGGCAAGACCGCGCTGGCCGAGCACATGGCCAAGGCCATCGGCCGCCCGCTGATCGTCAAGCAGGCCAGCGACCTCATGAGCAAGTACGTGGGCGAGACCGAGCAGAACATGGCCGCCATGTTCCGCGAGGCCGAGAGCGAAAAGGCCGTGCTGCTGCTCGACGAGGCCGACAGCTTTCTGCAGGACCGGCGCGGCGCGCAGCGCACCTACGAGGTGACCGAGGTCAACGAGATGCTGCAGGGCATGGAGCGCTTCAACGGCATCTTCGTGTGCACCACCAACCTGCTCGACCGGCTCGACCAGGCGGCGCTGCGGCGCTTCACCTTCAAGATCAAGTTCATGCCGCTCACCGCGGCGCAGCGCGAGCGCATGTTCGTCACCGAGGCGCTCGCGGGCGATGCCGAACGGATGACCGGCGCCCTGCGCACGCAGCTCGCGCGGCTCACGCAGCTGTGCCCGGGCGATTTCGCGGCGGTGAAACGCCAGACCGATATTCTGGCGGCCGAGTTTTCCGCGGCCGAGTTTCTCGATCAGCTCGAGGCCGAGCACCGCATCAAGCCCGAAGTGCGGGAGTCGCGCGGCATGGGCTTCCTGCCGTCATAGCGCCGGCGCGGCAGGCACACAGACAGACAGAAGAAAAACCGCACGGGTGTGAAACCCGGGGAGCGCATGGCGGGCGGCACGTCCGCTCGCATGCGAAACATCCGTCCGCCACCATGGACACGAGGAGGAACACATGGGCTTTCGCGAGATCACCGTGCGGCGGCTGCCGCGTTCTGGCGCCTGGGCTGCAAGCGCCGTGTTCGCCACCGCCTGCCTGCTGGCAGGTTGCGGGGGCGGCGGTGGGGGAGGAGGCGGTGGCGGCGTGCCGATCGGCCTGCTGCCCGGCGTGACGGCACCGCCCGCCACCGGTGGCGGCACCACTGGCGGTGATGGCGGCGGCGGGAGCGGCATCGTCGCCTCCGCCACGGTCGCGGGCCAGTGCGCCGCGCCGCGCGGCGGCATCGACCCCGCCACCGGCGCGGCCTACCGCGACACCGCCGGCTCGCTCGACACCGAAAAAAGCTGGGTGCGCGGCTGGATCGACGAAACCTACCTCTGGTACACCGAGGTGCCCACCGCGCTCAAGGCCAGCGACTACGCCACGCCGGTGGCCTGGTTCAACGTGCTCAAGACGCCGGCCACCACGCCGTCGGGCCGCGCCAAGGACCGCTTTCACTTCACCTACGACACCGAGGTGTACCGCCAGCTCTCGCAGGGCGGCGTGTCGGCCGGCTACGGCATGGAGACGGCGTCGGTGCGCAGCTCGCCGCCGCGCGACATCCGCGTGGCCCTGGTCGAGCCGGGCTCGCCGGCGGCCAACGCGGGCATCCTGCGCGGCGCCAAGCTCCTCACGGTCGACGGCGTGAACGTGGTCAGCGGCACGGGCACGGCCAACGTCAACACCATCAACGGCGCCCTCGCGCCCAAGGCTCTGGGCGAGTCGCACACCTTCACCTTCGACACGGGGGGCACCCAGTCCACCGTGCAGCTCACCGCGCAGAACGTCACCAGCACGCCGGTGCAGAACGTCAAGGTCATCGACTCTGGCGGCGTGCGCGTGGGCTACCTGCTGTTCAACGATCACATCACCACGTCGGAGGCGCTGCTCATCAATGCGGTGAACACCTTCAAGCAGGGCCCCGGCATCCAGGACCTGGTGCTCGACATGCGCTACAACGGCGGTGGCCAGCTCGTCATTGCCAGCCGGCTGGCGTACATGATTTCGTCACCCGCGGTGACGGCGGGCAAGACCTTCGAGCAACTGGTCTACAACGACAAGAACCCGTTCCGCCAGACCGTGGCACAAACGCTGACGCCCTTCGCCGGCACCAGCCGCAGCGGGCAGCCCCTGCCCACGCTGGGCCTGTCGCGCGTGACGGTGCTGACCGGCCCCGACACCTGCTCGGCCAGCGAGTCGGTCATCAACAGCCTGCGCGGCGTGGGCGTCACCGTCAACCTGGTGGGCGGCACCACCTGCGGCAAGCCCTACGGCTTCATCCCGCAGGACAACTGCGGCACCACCTACTTCGCGATCCAGTTCAAGGGCGCCAACCAGCAGGGCTACGGCGACTACAGCGACGGCTTCGCGCCCAACGACAACTGCACCGTGGCCGACGACTTCGGCCACCCGCTGGGCGACAGCGCCGAGGCCCGCCTGGCCGCCGCGCTCACGCTGCGCAACACCGGCGCGTGCCCGGTGGCCAGCTCGGCCAAGGCCGCGGCGAGCACCGGGCTCGACAAGGCGCAGGCCGCGCCGGAGGCCGAGCAGCCCTACCTGCGCAACCGCTCGCCGCTGCGCGAAAACCGCCTGCTCACGCCCGCGTCCGACCCGGCCTGAGCGCTTTCTTCTTCTCGCGGAAACACCTATGCCGGGGCGCTTGCCACGCCCGCGGCTCGCGCCTTAAAGTTTGGCAAACGTTTGCGCAAAGGTTTGCGCAAACCTTGTATTTCGGTTGCCTCGAATGAGCGCGCACTGAAAACCAAACGCTGGGCTCCAGGAGAAACAAATGCGCAAATGGATCGGGACGATGTTTGCCGTCGCCATCACGGCACTGGCACTGGCAGGGTGCGGCGGCGGTGGCGATGGAGGGGGCGGCCTCGGCGCAGGGTTCGGCGCAGCGAGTGGCGCGGGCTCTTCGGCCTCCACCGCGCCAAAGATCATCATCGACAGCGACTACAACACCATGAGCGACGACGGCCAGCTCGGCGTCATGGCCGCGCAGCTGCAGGCGCAGGGCAAGGTGCAGGTCATGGGCATCAGCGTGGTGTCGGGCAACCAGTGGCTGCGCCAGGGCGTGGCCGACGCGCTCATGTCGGTCGAGCGGCTGGGCGTGGGCGAGCGCATCGGCGTGTACGTGGGAGCCAACTACGCGCTCAACCACAGCCTGGCGGACGTGCAGGCCGAAATGGCGGCCGGCGCGGGCGGCGACGGCTACCTGGGTGCCTGGAGCGGCCCGGAGCCCAAGACCGACGCCGACCTCAAGCCCTCGCCCGACGGCTTCGCCCGGCACACCGTGGTGCAGCGCAAGAGCGCGGTCGACTTCATCGTGGACACCGTCAAGGCCAACCCCGGCGAGATCACCATCCTGGCCATCGGCCCGCTCACCAACATTGCGCTGGCGGTGAAGCAGAACCCCGAGATCGTTCCGCTCATCAAGCAGATCATCTACATGGGCGGCGCCATCGACGTGCCGGGCAACACCACCCAGACGGCCGAGTTCAACTGGTGGTTCGACCCCGACGCCGCGCAGTTCGTGGTGCGCCTGCCCATCCCGCAGGTGGTGGTGCCGCTGGACGTGACCGACACCGTGTTCCTCACCAAGCCCATCTACGACCGCATTGCGCACCCGGCCCAGCCCACGGCCGTGACCGAGGTGTTCCAGAAGCTCAACGGCTACGGCTTCGACGGCAAGAACGGCTTCGAGACCAACGCCAGCTACACGCAGAACATCTGGGACACGCTGACCCTGGCCTACCTGATCGATCCCAGCTATGCCACGCAGACCACGCAGCGCTATGTCGACGTGACCGCCAGGCCCGGCGCGCCCGACAACGGCCGCTCCATCGGCTACACCACGCAGCCCGCGGGGCCCACGCTGCAGAAGATGACGGTGGTGCAGAAGTTCGACAACGCGCGCTTCTTCACGCTGTATGTCGACCTGCTCACGCGGCCGGTGCCGGTGGTGCTGCCGGCCGGCAACTGACCTGGCGTCATAAGCCGCGCTTATCCAAACGCAACCGGGAGACCCGTTCCCAACAGGTGATGCCCTGCGGATACTCGCCTGCGTTCGCACCATGCGGACGCACAACGACTCCAGCAGAGACAACGCCGTGCCTTCAGCAGCCCTTGCTTCCATCGCCGCCATCGACAGCCATGCCCACGTGTTCGCGCGTGGCCTGCCCCTGGCGCCGACCCGCCGGCACGCGCCCGACTACGACGCCGCGCTGGGCGCGTACCTCGCCTTGCTCGACGGCCATGGCGTGTCTCATGGCGTGCTGGTGCAGCCCAGCTTCCTGGGCACCGACAACGGTTTCCTGATCGACGCGCTGCGGGCCTGCCCCGGGCGCCTGCGTGGTGTTGCCGTGGTCGACCCGGCGGCGGACGACGCCACGCTGCAAGCAATGGACGCCGCCGGCGTGTGCGGCATTCGCCTCAACCTGGTGGGCATGCCGTTGCCGGACCTGGCCGGGGCCGAGTGGGGTCGGCTCTTTGCCCGCGTGCGCGCGCTCGGCTGGCATGTGGAGTTGCACCGCGAATCGCGCGACCTGCCCCGCGCCGCGCAACCCGTGCTGGACGCCGGATGCGCGCTGGTGGTGGACCACTTCGGCCGTCCGTCGTCGGCACCCGCCACCGCCGATAAAGGCTTCGCCTGGTTGCTCGGCGCCGCGGCTTGCGGGCGCATCTGGGTCAAGCTCTCGGCCGCCTACCGGAACTGGCCCACGGCGGTCGACGCCGCTTCCGCTCACGACCTGGCGCACGATGCCGCAGACAACGCCGCACACGACGCCGCACACGACGCCGCACACGACGCCGCGCAGGCGCTGCTGAAAGCCCTGGGCCCCGAGCGCCTGGTGTGGGGCAGCGACTGGCCGCACACCCAGCACCGCGAGCTGGCCGACTACGCCAGCGTCCACGCCGCGCTGGCCGCCTGGGTGCCCGACGCCGCCGCGCGCCGCCGCATCCTGGTCGACACGCCGGCCCGCTTGTTCAAGTTCAAAACAGGAGACATCCATGACCAATGAAACCTTGCGCGCGCGCCTGCTGCGCGCCATTCCGATCGCCCTTGCGGGTGCAACCGTGCTGCTGGCCGGCGTCTGCGCGCACGCCGACACCTGGCCGTCCAAGCCGGTGCGGCTGGTGGTGAGCTACCCGCCGGGCGGCACGGTCGACGCGGTGGCGCGCATCCTTGCGCCGAAGCTCTCGGCCAGGCTGGGCCAACCGGTGGTGATCGACAACCGCGGCGGCGCCGGTGGCGCCATCGGTGGCGACCTGGTCGCCAAGAGCGCGCCCGACGGCTACACCGTGATGCTGGACGCCTCCAACCATGCGCAGAACCCGGCACTGCGCAAGATGCCCTTCGACACGCTGCGCGACCTGGCGCCGGTGTCGCTGCTGGTGAAGGTGCCCAACGTGCTGGTGGTGAACCCGTCGGCGCCGATCAAGAGCGTGGCCGACCTCATCGCGCAGGCCAAGGCGAAGCCCGGCGGCATCAACTACGCCTCGTCGGGCAATGGGTCGGCGCAGCACCTGGCGGGCGAACTGTTCGCCGCGATGGCCGGCGTGCAGATGACGCACGTGGCCTACAAGGGCGGCGGCCCGGCGCTCACCGACGTGATGTCGGGCCATGTGCCGGTGTTCTTCGCCAGCCTGGCGTCGAGCCTGCCCTTCATCCAGGCCGGCAAGCTGCGCGCCCTGGCGGTCACCGGCCGCGCGCATGCACCCGCCTTGCCGCAACTGCCCACCGTGGCGGAGGCGGGCCTGCCCGGCTACGAGGTCTACGAATGGAACGCGGTCTTCGTGCCGGCCGGCACGCCCGCCCCGGTGGTGGAGCGCATGTCGAAGGAACTCGCGGCCACCCTGAAGGACCCGGAAGTGCGCACCCGGCTCGAAGCGCTGGGCGCCGAGGTGATCGGCTCCAGCCCCGCCGAGCTGGACAGCTTTCGCCGCAGCGAGATCGCCAAGTGGACCCGGCTTGCGAAAGACAACAAGATCCAGATGGACTGAGGGACACCGCCGAGGGTGCCCCGCGCGTTTCAGCCGCGCAGCATGGCCGCGAACGCGTCGGCGAAGGTCGGCTGCGAGCGTGCGGGCCACAGGGCCGAGAGTTCGAAGGCCGGCAGCGTCGCGCCGTCGCGCACCTCGGCGTAGCGCACGCCCTCGTGCCGCAGCGCGCGCACCGAGCGCGGCAGCAAGGACCAGCCCAGCCCCGCGGCCACGCAGGCGAGCACCGTCAACGTGCGGTTGGCGTCCTGCACCACCCGTGTCTCATGGCCGGCCCGGCGCAACGCACCCAGCAACTGGGCGCGCAGTGCGGGTATCTGCTGCTCCGGAAACCACACCAGCCCGTGCCGGGCGATGTCCGCCAGCGACACGCAGCCGTCCTGCGCCAGCGGCCAGTCGGCGGGCAGCGCGGCGACCATCGGCTCCTGGCCCAATTGAAGTTCGTGCACGCGGGCCGCGACCGACACCGGCGGATGCAGCAGCGCGATGTCGATGCGTCCGCCTTCCAGCGCGGCCACCTGTTCGGCATTGCTCATCTCGCGCAGCACCACGTCGAGCTGCGGGTGCTCGGCGCGCAGCCTGCGCAGCGCGTTCGGCAGCACCTCGTAGACCGCGTGCGTCACGAAGCCCACGGTGAGCCGCCCCGCGCGCCCGGCGCCCATGGCGCGGGCGCGTTGCGTGGCGGCGTCTCCGTAGGCGAGGCTGGCGCGCATGTCGTCGAGCACGGCCCGGCCCGCGTCGGTGAGCGCGGCACCGCGGCGCGAGCGCTCGAACAGCCGCGCACCCAGCTCCTGCTCCAGCCGGTTCAGCGTTTGTGTGAGCGCCGGTTGCGCCAAGCCCAGTTGCTCCGCAGCTTTCGTGAGGCTGCCCGCCTCGGCAATGGCGACCACGCAGCGCATCTGGCGGGTGTCCACGTCGGCGCCTCTGTCAGAACGCCTCGCACACCCTCAGCACCTCGGCCCCGTAGGCCTCCAGCTTCTTGGTGCCGATGCCGCTGATGCCCTGCAGGTCTTCGAGCGTGGCCGGCGCGCGCTCGGCAATCGCCGCCAGCGTGGCGTCGTGAAAGATCACGTAGGCCGGCAGGTTGTGCTCCTTGGCCACCTCGGCGCGCCAGGCCTTCAGCGCCTCGAAGCGCTTCTTGCCGAGCTCGTCGAGCGAGGCGGCCGCCGGCGACGGCGCGCCCTTGGCCACTTTCTCGCGCCGGGGCTTGCGGTCCGCCGGTGACGACACCGACTCGCGCAGCGACACCGTGGTCTCGCCCTTGAGCACCGCGCGCGAGCCTTCGGTGAGCTTGAGCGTGTTGAACGCCTCCGCGTCCACCGCCAGCGCGCCGGTGGCGATCAGCTGGCGCAGCACGCCGCGCAGCGCCACCTCGCTGAACTCCGCGCCAATGCCAAAGGTGCTGATGCGCTCATGCCCGAACTGCTTGACCTTGTCGGTCGACTTGCCGCGCAGGATGTCCATGATGTGTCCCGCGCCAAAGCTGATGCCGTTCAGCTGCTGCACGCGGTAGACGGTGCTCAGCAACTTGCGCGCGGCGTCGGTGCCGTCCCACACCTGCGGCGGGTTCAGGCAGTTGTCGCAGTTGCCGCAGGGCGTGCTGCGCTCGCCGAAGTAACCCAGCAGGCGCACCCGGCGGCAGTCGCTGGCCTCGGCCAGCGAGAGCAGGGCGTCGAGCTTGCCGCGCATCACCTGCTTGAATTCTTCGCCGGCCGGGCTCTCGTCGATCATGCGGCGCTGGTTCACCACGTCCTGCAGGCCGTAGGTCATCCAGGCGTCGGCGGGGCCGCCGTCGCGCCCGGCGCGGCCGGTTTCCTGGTAGTAGCCCTCGATGTTCTTGGGCATGTCCAGGTGGCCGACAAAGCGCACGTCGGGCTTGTCGATGCCCATGCCGAAGGCGATGGTCGCGACCATCACGATGCCTTCCTCGCGCAGAAAGCGGTCCTGGTGCTTCTGGCGCACCGCGGCGTCCAGGCCCGCGTGGTACGGCAGGGCGTTGATGCCCGCGTTGCGCAGCGTCACCGCCACGTCTTCCACCCGCTTGCGCGACTGGCAATAGACCACGCCCGCGTCGCCTTCGTGCTCGCGCTCGATGAAGCGCAGCAGCTGCGTGGTGGCTTCCTTCTTCTCGACGATGGTGTAGCGGATGTTCGGCCGGTCGAAGCTGGAGACGAACTGGCGCGCCTCTTCCAGCTGCAGCCGCTCGACGATGTCGGCGCGCGTCAGGTCGTCGGCGGTGGCCGTGAGCGCAATGCGCGGCACGCCGGCATAGCGCTCGTGCAGCACGGTGAGCGCGCGGTACTCGGGGCGAAAGTCGTGGCCCCACTGGCTCACGCAATGCGCCTCGTCGATGGCAAACAGCGAGAGCTTGCCGCGCTCTTTCAGCGAATCGAGCTGCGAGAGAAAACGCGGCGTGTTCACCCGCTCGGGCGCGGCGTACAGCAGCGTGATTTCGCCGCGCAGCATGCGGCGCTCCACCTCTTGCGTCTGCTCCCAGTCGAGCGTGGAATTGAGAAAAGCCGCGCTCACGCCGGCCTCGTGCAGCGCGCCCACCTGGTCGTGCATCAGCGCGATGAGCGGCGACACCACAATCGCCACGCCATGCCCGGCGCGCTGCCGCGCGATGGCCGGGATCTGATAGCACAGCGACTTGCCGCCGCCCGTGGGCATCAGCACCAGCGCGTCGCCGCCGCCCACCACGTGATCCACGATCTCCTGCTGGGCGCCGCGGAACTGCGAATAGCCGAACACCTCGTGAAGGATGTCGGCGGGTGCGCTGCTGCCGGAGGCGTCGATGGGGTGGGGTGCGAGAGAGGACACAGGCAGCAAACAGTTAAGACGCCATGAAATTGACAGCTTCCGCACTGGAGCGGACGTCGGTTCGACTTGGGTTCCAGCTCCTGCTGGCGAAGGGGTGATTGTCGCTTGCCGCTGCGCACGCAGTCAGCAGGCCGCGGCGCCGTGGAGCACCGTGAAGCGCCCGGGAGCGTGGAGAATTGACCGGTTGCCGCCCTATTCAAAGAAATCCATTGTCCATGTACCGCGCACGTGATGCGCTTGCGGGTCGATGCTTCGGTCATTTGCCCTGGCCTGCTGTTCTTCAATGCCCACCAAGCTCCCCATCAACCTCGACGACCTCCTGCACCAACGCGCCGTGGAGGGCGAGCGCATCGAATACAAGGCCGGCTGGAACCCCGATGCGATTCTGCGCACGGTGTGCGCATTCGCCAACGACTTCGCAAACCTGGGTGGTGGCTATGTGGTCATCGGGCAAGACTGCGATGCCAATGGCCAGCCCATTTTTCCGCCGGCGGGCCTGGCCGACAACCAGCTCGACAAAATCCAGCAGGAGTTGCTCGCGCACTGCCAGTTGATCCAGCCACCTTACTTCCCCGTGCTCGGCGTCGAAGAGGTCGAGGGCCGCAAGCTCATCGTGCTGTGGGCGCCGGGCGGCCAGACCCGGCCGTACAAGGTGCCGGCATCCGTCACTGCCAGGCACAAGAGCTGGCACCACTACATTCGCCGCTATTCGAGCACGGTGGAGGCCAAGGGCGAGGTCGAGCGGGAGCTGTTGGGCCTCACGGCCAAGGTGCCGTTCGACGACCGGTTCCAGCAGCTGGCGCGGGTAGCCGATCTGTCCCAGCCCCTGATGGAAGCCTTCTTGCGCGAGGTCGGCAGCGAGTTGGCCGATGACGCGGCCGCGCTCCCGCTGGAGGCCTTGGGTCGGCAGATGAATGTGGCGGGTGGCACTGTCGAAGCGCCCATGCCCAAGAACGTGGGCCTGCTGTTCTTCAACGATGCACCCGAGCGCTTCTTTCCGGGCACGCAGATCGACGTGTTGTGGTTTCCCGAGCGTGCGGGCGGTGACCGCTTCGACGAGAAAACTTTCAAGGGCCCGCTCGGGCGCATCACGCGCGAGGCGCTCGACTACATCCGGCGCAACTACCTCGTCGAAACGGTCATCAAGCATCCGCAGCGCGCGCAGGCTGAGCGGGTCTGGAACTTTCCCTATGCCGCGATCGAAGAAGCGGTGGTCAACGCGGTGTATCACCGCTCGTACGAAGAGCGCGAGCCGATCGAGGTGCGCATCGACCGCGACGAACTGGTGGTGCTGAGCTTTCCCGGGCCGGACCGCTCCATTGCGTTGGCCGACCTTCAGGCGGGCCGCGCCGTGAGCCGTCGCTATCGCAACCGGCGCATTGGCGAATTTCTGAAGGAGCTCGACCTGACCGAGGGGCGCGCCACCGGCATTCCCAAGATCCTGAAGGTGATGGCGGCCAATGGTTCGCCGCCGCCGGTGTTCGAGAGCGACGAAGAGCGCACCGCGTTTGTGATCCGGCTGCCGGTGCACCCCAAGGTGCAGGCAACCCCGGAAGTCACCCCGGAAGTCACCCCGGAAGTCACCCCGGAAGTGGGGCGCGTCGTCGTGGCCCTGGGGGGCGAGTGGCCGCGCCATCGGCTCCAGCAGGCGCTGGGCTTGAAAGACGACGAGCACTTTCGCAAGGCCTACCTGTTGCCTTCGCTCGAAGCCGGAATGATCGAAATGACGCTGCCCGACAAACCCCGCAGCAGCAAACAACGCTACCGCCTGACAAGCCGGGGCCGGCAATGGCTGCAGCACCACGCCGGTGACGGCGCATGAGTGACCAGAGCGAGGCGTCGAACAACCCGATGTGCGGCAGTCGCGTCGCTCGATCGGCGACCGGGGCAAACCGGCATTGGCACGAGGTTTGCAATAGTCACCCCCGTCCCGCAGCCTCTCTTGTCTAGACAGCAAAACGGTGCATTTCCCTCAGAAGTGCACCAAAAAATACCTTTCGGGTTATCCTGTATATACAAGTTGGGGCGCTTGGCAACAATGCGAGGCGCGCGCAGCCCGGTCACCGGGGTGTTCCGCCGAGCCTTTCCAAAGAACAGAACCAGGAGTACCCATGGTCAAGACGACGGTAGTTGTGAAATTCGCTTCGCTGCTGGCAGCAGGTGTGTGTGCAGCGGGCATGGCCCAGACGGCCGCCGCCCAGGAAACGAAGATTGCGCTCGGCATGTCCGGCTGGACCGGCTTTGCGCCGCTGTCGCTGGCCGACAAGGCCGGCATCTTCAAGAAGAACGGGCTGGACGTCGACCTGAAGATGATTCCGCAGAAGGACCGCCACCTGGCGCTGGCCTCCGGCGCCATTCAGTGCGCGGCCACCACGGTGGAAACGCACGTGGCCTGGAACGCCAACGGCGTGCCCATCGTGCAGATCTTCCAGATGGACAAGTCCTACGGCGCCGACGGCCTCGCGGTGCGCGGCGACGTTGCCAAGTTCTCCGACCTCAAGGGCAAGACCATCGGCGTGGACGCGCCCGGCACCGCCCCTTACTTCGGCCTGGCCTGGATGCTCAACAAGAACGGCATGACGCTGAAGGACGTGAAGACCACCACGCTGTCGCCGCAAGCCTCCGCGCAGGCCTTCGTGGCCGGCCAGAACGACGCCGCCATGACCTACGAGCCGTACCTGTCGACCGTGCGCGCCAACCCCGCCGCCGGCAAGATCCTGGCCACCACGCTCGACTACCCGATGGTGATGGACACGGTCGGCTGCGCGCCCACCTGGCTCAAGGCCAACGCCAAGGCCGCCGCCGCGCTCACCAAGTCGTACTTCGAGGCGCTGGACATGATCAAGGCCGAGCCGGAGAAGTCGAACGAACTCATGGGCTCGGCCGTGAAGCAAAGCGGCGAGCAGTTCGCCAAGTCGTCGGCCTTCCTGCGCTGGCAGGACAAGGCGGCCAACCAGAAGTTCTTTGCGGGCGAGCTCACCAGCTTCATGAAGGAAGCCACCCCCATCCTTCTGGAAGCCGGCGTGATCCGCAAGGCGCCCGAAGACCTCGCGGTGACCTTCGATGCAAGCTTCGTCAAGTAAGGCGCTGCAGCAGGTGCCGCCCGCCGTTTCGGCGCCGGTGCCTGCGCGGGCCGCGTCCTTCAAGCCCGCGCGCCGCCGCGGCCTGGCGCCGCTGGAGCCCATCGGCACGCGTGCGCGCGTGCTGCTGGGGCTCGGCTTCTTCGTCGTCTTCGTGCTCGCGTGGACCGCGGCCACGCTCGGCGGCTTCGTGCCGCCGACCTTCCTGGCCAGCCCGCCGACCATGGTCAAGGAAGGCTGGCTGCTCTTCACCGAGTACGGCTTTCTGGGCGACATCGGCATGACCGTGTGGCGCGTGTTCGGCGGCTTCCTGCTGGCGGCCGTGTTCGCGGTGCCGCTGGGCATTGCCATGGGCACCTGGAAGACCGTGGAGGCCTTCTTCGAGCCCTTCGTGTCCTTCTGCCGCTACCTGCCGGCGTCGGCCTTCATTCCGCTGCTGATTCTGTGGGCGGGCCTGGGCGAGATGCAGAAGCTGCTGGTGATCTTCATCGGCTCGTTCTTCCAGATCGTGCTGATGGTGGCCGTCACCGTGGGTGGCGCGCGGCGCGACCTGGTGGAGGCCGCCTACACGCTGGGCGCCAACAGCCGCGGCATCGTGGCGCGGGTGCTTATTCCGGGCGCCGCGCCGGGCATTGCCGAAACGCTGCGCCTGGTGCTCGGCTGGGCCTGGACGTATGTGATCGTGGCCGAGCTGATCGGTTCGTCGTCGGGCATCGGCCACATGATCACCGACAGCCAGGCGCTGCTGAACACCGGGCAGATCATCTTCGGGATCATCGTGATCGGCGTCATCGGCCTGTTGTCAGATTTCGCTTTCAAGGCGCTCAACCGCCGCCTGTTCGCATGGAGCACGCTGTGAGTCTCGACCCGAGCCAGAACCAACTCTCCATTCAGGGTGTGTCGCGTGTCTTCACTGGCACCAAGGGCCAGCGCACGCAGGCGCTGCAGCCGATCGACTTCGAGGTGAAGGAGAACGACTTCGTCACCATCCTGGGCCCTTCGGGCTGCGGCAAGTCGACGCTGTTGCGCATCGTGGCGGGGCTGGACTTTCCGACCACCGGCCAGGTGCTGCTCGACGGCGAGCGCATCGACGGCCCGGGTGCCGACCGCGGCGTGGTGTTCCAGAGCTACACGCTGTTTCCGTGGCTCACGGTGGCGCAGAACATTCGCTTTGGGCTGCGCGAGCGCGGCATGAGCGAGGCCGCGCAGAAAGAGCGCAGCGAGTTCTTCATTGCCAAGGTGGGCCTGCGCGGCTTCGAGCATCACTTTCCCAAGCAGCTGTCGGGTGGCATGCAGCAGCGCACGGCCATCGCCCGCGCCCTGGCCAACGACCCCAAGATGCTGTTGCTGGACGAGCCCTTCGGTGCGCTCGACAACCAGACGCGGGTGCTGATGCAGGAGCTGCTGCTGGGCATCTGGGAGTCGGCGCAGAAGACGGTGTTGTTCGTCACGCACGACATCGACGAGGCGATCTTCATGGCCAACCGCGTGGCGGTGTTCAGTGCGCGGCCTGGGCGCATCAAGACGGAGATTGCGGTCGACTTTCCGCATCCGCGCAGCTACACGATCAAGACGTCGCCGGAGTTCATGGACATCAAGGCGCGGTTGACGGAAGAGATCCGGGCCGAATCGATGGCTTCTGCGGAGCATTGAGGATGGCGCTTTGTGTCTTGCTTCTTCGGGGTCGGGTTCATTCAGGGCGCGCCCACGCCGACGGGGTGCCTTGCTCCGCGAATGTCCCCCGGGGCTTCGCCCCTCCTCCTTTATTTCGCTGCGCAAGGCACCCCATCGGCGTGAGCGTTTTCAGCGCAGTAGTTGATCGCGCGATCAACGCAGAGCGTGCCCTGGTGCACAGGGCGTCGGGTACTCCCCGCAGCGAAATAAAGGAGGAGCGAAGCGGGGGACATTCGCGGAGGGGAGTACCCGGCGGCCTGTGCACCCGCCCTGAACAGCGCCGCCCTGAACAGCGCCGCCCTGAACAACAGCGGCCAGAACACAAGCGCCCAGAACAACAGCGCCAAAAACAAAAGCAACAAGCATGAAACGCGACCTCCCCACCCTCGCGCTCTACGCGCAAGTCAAGGACCACATCTCCCGCAAGATCCAGGACGGCACCTGGCCCCCCGGGCACCGCCTGCCGTCCGAACACGAACTCGTCGCCCAGTTCGGCATGGCGCGCATGACCGTGAACCGCGCACTGCGCGAACTGGTTGAACAGGGCCGCATCACCCGCGTGGCCGGCGTCGGCAGCTTCGTGGCCGAGAACAAACCGCAGTCCACCCTGCTGCAGATCGCCAACATCGCCAGCGAAATCCGCCAGCGCGGGCACGACTACCGCTGCGACATGATCGAAGTCGAACGCATCGCCGCATCGCCCGATGTGGCCGCCTGGCTCGACCTGCACCCGGGTGCGTCGGTGTTCCACAGCGTGTGCCTGCACCTGGAAAACGGCACCCCCGTGCAGCTCGAAGAACGCTACGTCAACCCCCAGGTCGTGCCCGACTACCTCGAGCAAGACTTCAGCACCATGCCGCCCAGCGAGTACCTCGTGCGCAACGTGCCCTTCGACCAGATCGAACACGTCGTCGACGCCGTGCTGCCCAACCAGGAACAGGCCGACCGGCTCGCCATGGCACTCACAGACCCGTGCCTGCTGCTCACACGCCGCACCTGGACGCGCAACACCCCCGTCACCTGGGTGCGCTGCCTGCACCCCGCCTCCCGTTACAGCCTGGGCAGCCGCTTCCGCGCCGACGGCAACCCCACCTTCGGCTGAGCAATGAACTCTCCCCCAGTCTTCGCGCACTTCGTGTCGCTTCGCCAACCCCCTCGCCGGGGGCAACACCAGCGGCCCGGCAAAGCCGGTTCCGCGGTGTTTCGCGAAAAGACGTAGTTTTTCAACGCCGCTATAGCCTCGGTTTTCTCTCGCCCCTACTTGTATAGACAGGTTCACATGACAAGCACACACACCACCACCTCAGAAGCTTCCAACGCCTCCCTGACCCTCACGCCCGGCCAGGTCGATCTGGCGATGCTGCGACGCATCCAAGCCGGTGGCGTGCGGCTGTCGCTCGACCCGTCGGTGCGCGATGGCATGCTGCGCGCGGAGGCCGCGGTGCGCCACATCGTGGAGAACGACCAGGTCGTCTATGGGATCAACACCGGTTTCGGCAAGCTCGCCAGCACACGCATCGGCAACGACCACCTGGCCGAGCTGCAGCGCAACCTGGTGCTGTCGCACAGCGTGGGCACGGGCCAGCCGCTGGCCGCGCCCGTGGTGCGCATGGTGCTGGCGACCAAGGCGGTTAGCCTGGCGCGCGGGCACTCCGGCGTGCGGCCCGCGCTGGTCGATGCGCTGCTGGCGCTTTTCAACGCGGGCGTCACGCCAAGCATTCCGTGCAAGGGCTCGGTCGGCGCGTCGGGCGACCTTGCGCCGCTCGCACACATGGCCTGCGTGCTGATCGGTGAAGGCGAGGCAACGCTGGCAGACGGCCGGGTCGTCGGCGGTGCCGAGGCCATGCGCAGCATCGGCCTCGAACCCTTCGTGCTCGGCCCCAAGGAAGGCCTGGCGCTGCTCAACGGCACCCAGGTGTCGACCGCGCTGGCGCTGTTCGGCCTGTTCGGCGCGGAAGACGTGTTCGCTTCTTCGCTGATGTCGGGCGCGCTGTCGCTCGAAGCCATTCAGGGCTCCATCAAGCCCTTCGACGCGCGCATCCACGCCGCGCGCGGCCAGCTCGGCCAGATCGCCGTGGCGGGCGCCGTTCGCACGCTGCTCGAGGGCAGCGACATCGTGCCCTCGCACGCCGATTGCGGCCGCGTGCAAGACCCGTACTCGGTGCGCTGCATTCCACAGGTGATGGGCGCCTGCCTCGACAACCTGGCGCATGCCGCGCGCGTGCTGGTCATCGAAGCCAATGCCGCGTCTGACAACCCGCTGGTGTTCGTCGACACCGGCGAGGTGATCTCGGGTGGCAACTTCCACGCCGAGCCGGTCGCCTTTGCGGCCGACATCATTGCGCTGGCCATCAGCGAAGTGGGCGCCATTGCCGAGCGCCGAATTGCGCTGTTGCTGGACACGGGCCTGTCGGGCCTGCCGCCGTTCCTGGTGCGCGACGGCGGGCTCAACTCGGGCTTCATGATCGCGCAGGTGACGGCCGCCGCGCTGGCGTCGGAGAACAAGTCGCTCGCGCACCCCGCCAGCGTCGACAGCCTGCCCACCTCGGCCAATCAGGAAGACCATGTGTCGATGGCCACCTTCGCGGCGCGCCGCCTGGCCGACATGGTCAACAACACCGCGGTGGTGGTCGGCATCGAGGCCATGGCCGCCGCGCAAGGCATCGAACTGAAGCGCGGGCTCAAGAGCTCGCCGCTGGTGGAGGCCGCGTTCGCCGCCATTCGCCAGAAGGTCGCCTTCCTGGAGCGCGACCGCTACCTCGCCCCCGACATCGAAGCCATGCGCCAGTGGGCGCTGGCGGCCGCGCTGCCGGCCGCGCTGCTCGACATCCTGCCCAGTCACTCGTAAAACCTCACCCGATTAGGAGAACCACGCCATGAACGCTCCCGACAAATTCGCCATGAACACCACCGGTGCTGCCGCCGCCACCGACCCGCGCCACGACCCGACCCGCGTGATTCGCGCCCCGCGCGGCAGCGAGCTCAACTGCAAAAGCTGGCTCACCGAAGCGCCGTTCCGCATGCTGCAGAACAACCTGGACGCCGAGGTGGCCGAGCGCCCGCAAGACCTCGTGGTGTACGGCGGCATCGGCCGTGCCGCGCGCAACTGGGCCTGCTACGACCAGATCCTGGCGTCGCTGAAAGAACTGAACGACGACGAGACCCTGCTCATTCAATCGGGCAAGCCGGTGGGCGTGTTCAAGACGCACGAGAACGCGCCGCGCGTGCTGCTGGCCAATTCGAACCTTGTGCCCAAGTGGGCCAACTGGGAGCACTTCAACGAGCTCGACCGCCTGGGCCTGTTCATGTACGGCCAGATGACGGCCGGCAGCTGGATCTACATCGGCAGCCAGGGCATCGTGCAGGGCACCTTCGAGACCTTCGTCGAAGCCGGCCGCCAGCACTACGGCAACAGCCTGGCGGGCAAGTGGATCCTCACGGCCGGCCTGGGCGGCATGGGCGGCGCGCAGCCGCTGGCCGCCACGCTGGCGGGGGCGGTGTCGCTCAACATCGAATGCCAGCAGGCCAGCATCGACTTTCGCCTGCGCACGCGCTACGTCGACAAGCAGGCGCGCGACATCGACCATGCGCTGGAGCTCATCAAGCAGCACACCGACGCCAAGGAGGCCGTGTCGATCGCGCTGCTGGGCAACGCCGCCGACATCCTTCCCGAGCTGGTGAAGCGCGCCCAGGCCGGTGGCCACAAGCCCGACTTGGTGACCGACCAGACCTCCGCGCACGACCTCATCAACGGCTACCTGCCTTCGGGCTGGAGCGTGCCGCAATGGCAGGCTGCGATGAAAGACCCGTCGCAGCACGACGCGCTGACGAAGGCCGCCGCCAAATCGTGCGCCGTGCACGTGCAGGCCATGCTCGATTTCCAGGCCATGGGCATTCCCACGGTCGATTACGGCAACAACATCCGCCAGGTCGCGTTCGACGAGGGCGTGAAGAACGCGTTCGACTTCCCCGGTTTCGTGCCCGCCTACATCCGCCCGCTGTTCTGCGAAGGCAAGGGCCCGTTCCGCTGGGTGGCGCTGTCGGGCGACCCCGAAGACATCTACAAGACCGACGCCAAGATCAAGGAGCTGTTCCCCGAGAACACCCACACGCACCGCTGGCTCGACATGGCGCGCGAGCGCATCGCCTTCCAGGGCCTGCCGGCGCGCATCTGCTGGCTGGGCCTGGGCGAGCGCCACATCGCGGGCCTGGCCTTCAACGAGATGGTGAAGAACGGCGAGCTGAAGGCGCCCATCGTCATCGGCCGCGACCACCTGGACACCGGCTCGGTGGCCAGCCCCAACCGCGAGACCGAAGCCATGAAGGACGGCACCGACGCGGTGAGCGACTGGCCGCTGCTCAACGCACTGCTCAACACCGCGGGCGGCGCCACCTGGGTCAGCCTGCACCATGGCGGCGGCGTGGGCATGGGTTACTCGCAGCACTCGGGCGTGGTGATCGTCGCGGACGGCACTGACGCCGCCGCCAAGCGCATCGAGCGCGTGCTGTGGAACGACCCGGCCAGCGGCGTCATGCGCCATGCCGACGCGGGCTACGACATTGCGGTGGCCACGGCCAAGGCGAAGGGGCTGAAGCTGCCGATGGTGAAGTGAGGACAGGGGGGCGGTGGTTGGCGGTAAGGCGAAGGTAGAAAGAAAAAACGCAGCCATTCCCAATCATTGGGAATAAAGGGTTGGAGGTGAGAACGGCGAGCAAGATACTGCACGCCGGCCCCTCTTTCGACATCTTTGCGACTGCCTCTGGAACGCCTCCGATGACGCCCCCGACCGAAGCTCCCACCCACAACGACCGCGCGCTGTTCGTGCTGTCGGTGCTGGCGCAGAGCAAGACGGCGATGACGGCGGCCGAGCTGGTGCAGGCCACCGGCCTGTCGCAGAGCACGCTGTACCGCCAGGTCGCCACGCTGCGGCGCTGGGGCTTCGTGATGGAGTCGGAGGGGCGCTACTCGCCGGGCCCGGTGAGCGTGCAGCTCGCCAGCGGCTTCGACGGCAACTCCGACCTTGTGATGGCCGCGCGCGCCGACATGCGCGAGCTGGCCCGCCAGACCCACGAGAGCGTGGCGCTGGTCACGGTGGTGAACGACCGCGTCGTGTGCCTGGAGATGATCGACAGCGAGCAGTCGCTGCGCTGCTCCTTCGACCGCGGCCGCAGCGTTCCCGCGCGCGACGGCGCCAGCGCCAAGTGCCTGCTGGCCCACCTGCCCACGGACCAGCGCGACGCGCTGCTCGAAGGCTTCGACGAAAGCCCCGCGCGCCGCGCCGAACGTGCCGCCGAGCTCGACGCCATCCGCGACGCCGGCCATGCCGTGACGCACGGCGAGGTCGATGCCGGCGTGTGGGGCGCAAGCGCGCCGGTGCTGGCGTCGGGCCGGCGTTTGCGCGGCGCGATCACGCTCATGGCGCCGCTCACGCGCGTCGAGGGCATGGAAGCTGCATTGCTCCACATGACCGTCGTCACGGCGGCCCGCATCTCCCGCGCCCTGCCGTAGTTGCGCGCTGCTTTTTCCTTTTCCTCCCTTCTCTTCTTCTTCCCCCACGAAAGCCCTTCACCATGAACACCCGCCGCACCCTTGTCGCCGCCGCGCTCTCCAGCCTTGCGTTCTTTGGCCTTGCCGCCGGCGCGCACGCCCAGGGCGAGCCGCTGCGCGTGGCCACCGACGCCACCTTCCCGCCCATGGAGTTCGTGGAGAACGGCAAGCGCACCGGCTTCGACGTGGAGCTGGTCGAGGCCATCGGCAAGACGCTGGGCCGCAAGATCGAGTGGATCGACATCGACTTCAAGGGCCTGGTGCCGGGCCTGATCTCCAAGCGCTTCGACATGGCCGTGTCGGGCATCTACATCACCGACGAGCGCAAGAAGGTCGTCGACTTCACCGTGCCGTACTACGCGGGCGGCCTGGTGGTGATGGTGAAAGAAGGCAACACCACCATCAAGACGCCGGCCGACATCAACGGCAAGAAGGTCAGCGTGCAGGTGGGCACCAAGTCGGTGGCGTACACCAAGGAGAAGTTTCCGCAGGTGCAACTGCAGGAAGTCGAGAAGAACCAGGAGATGTTCGCGCTGGTGGACATTGGCCGTGCCGACGCCGCCGTCACCGGCAAGCCCGCCGCCTACCAGTACGTGCGCACGCGCGGCGGCCTGAAGGTGCTGCCCGAGCAGATCACCACCGAGGAATACGGCATGGCCATTCGCAAGGACACGCCCGAGCTCACCAAGGCCGTGAACGGCGCCATCGACAAGCTCAAGGCCGACGGCACCTACGCGCAAATCGTCAACAAGTGGTTCAACGCCGCCGCCAAGTAATTTCCTGAGCGCGAAGCACCATGGATCTCGATTTCTCGCCCGTCTGGCAGGGCTGGCCCGACCTGCTGCGCGGCGCGCTCGTCACGGTGGAAATCACCGCGTGCGCGCTGGCGCTGGGCTGCGTGCTGGGGCTGCTGGTCGGCATCGGCCGGCTGAACCCGAAACGGCGCTGGATCTACGGCGTGTGCACGGCGTATGTGGCGGCCATTCGCGGCACGCCGCTGCTGGTGCAGCTGTTCATCCTGTTCTTCGGCCTGCCGCACTTCGGCATTCTGCTGCCGGCCTTTCTGTGCGGCGTGCTGGGGCTGGGCGTGTATTCGGGCGCGTACGTGTCGGAGATCGTGCGCGGCGCGATCCAGTCGATCGACAAGGGCCAGACCATGGCCGCGCAATCGCTGGGCATGACGCCCGGCACGGCCATGCGCCAGATCGTGCTGCCGCAGGCGGTGGTGCGCATGATTCCGCCGCTGGGCAACGAGTTCATTGCGCTCATCAAGAACTCGGCGCTGGTGTCGCTGCTGACCATCCATGACGTGATGCACGAAGGGCAGAAGATCATCAGCGTGTCTTACCGGTCGCTGGAGGTGTACCTGGCCATTGCGCTGGTGTACTTCGTGCTGACCGGCACGATGACGCTGGTGCTGCGGCACTTCGAGCAGAAGCTGCGGCAGGGCGGGTTGATGCGATGAGCGGCGCGTTGGCATTCGAGTTTCTCCCTCTCCCGCTGGGGGAGGGTCGGGGTGGGGGCACGCGGCGCTCGATGAAGCACTGCGCCGAACAGACGCCGCTTGCCCCCATCCCAGCCTTCCCCCGGAAGGGGAAGGCGCAAGAGGGGTGCACATGAGCGGCGTACAGAAATTCTCCCGCGCCACGCTTCCCGTCACGCCCTGGAAAAACGGCGGCGGCACCACGCAGCAGATCTGCAGCTGGCCCGAGGGCGCGGCGCTCGACACGTTCGGCTGGCGCGTCAGCATCGCGACCATCGCCGCACCGGGGCCGTTCTCGGTGTTCGCGGGCATCGACCGGGTCATCACGCTGCTGGAAGGCGATGGCGTGCGTCTCTTCACGCACGACGCGCGCATCGATCACCTGCTCGCCGTGCCGCACCAGCCCTTCGCCTTCAGCGGCGACGAGGCCATCGACTGCACGCTGCTCGGCGGTGCGTCGAACGACTTCAACGTGATGACGCGGCGCGGCCAGTGGCGCGCCGATGTGCGGGTGCTCGACAGCGCAGCGGCCATCGAGGCCGCGCCGCATGGCGTGCTGCTGGCCCTGCGCGGCACATGGCGCCTGAACGACGAAGCCTGCCGGCAAGGCGAGGGCCTTCAATGGGCCGACGCGGCGCAGGCCTGGCACGCCGTGCCCGAGGGCGCCGATGCGCGACTGATCGCGGTGCGCATCGTGCCGGCCTGAGCGGCAAAAAAAAACGACAACAGCGACCACAAAGAACGAGATGAAACCCGCCAACGAATTGCCTTCGGCCGACGGCCTCTGGACCGGCCTGCGGCTCGCGGCCGAGCCCGGCGTGCAAGCCGCCATCGTGGTCGCGCAAGGGTCGATCCGCTGGGTCGGCGCACACAGCGCATTGCCCGCCGAGTTCGCGGGCCTCGTGCCGCACGAGGGCGGCGACGCGCTGGTCACGCCGGGCCTGGTCGACTGCCACACGCACCTTGTCTACGGCGGCCAGCGTGCCAACGAATTCGCGATGCGCTTGGCCGGCGCCACCTACGAAGAAGTGGCCAAGGCCGGTGGCGGCATCGTCTCGTCGGTGCGCGCCACGCGCGAGGCCGACGAAGACACGCTCTTTGCGCAGGCCGCGGCGCGGCTCGAACAGCTGCTGGCCGACGGCGTGTGCGCGATCGAAATCAAGTCGGGCTACGGCCTCTCGCTGGAACACGAGCGCAAGCAATTGCGCGTGGCGCGGCGCCTGGGCGAGGCCTATGGCGTGACCGTGCGCACCACCTTTCTTGGCGCGCATGCGCTTCCGCCCGAGTACGCAGGCCGCAGCGGCGACTACATCGATCTGGTTTGCCAAGAGATGCTGCCCGCGCTCGCGGCCGAAGGCCTCGTCGATGCGGTCGACGTGTTCTGCGAGCGCATCGCCTTCTCGCTCGCGGAGACCGAGCAGGTCTTCCAGGCCGCGAAGGCGCTGGGCCTGCCGGTGAAGTTGCACGCCGAGCAGCTGTCGGACATGGGCGGCGCCGCGCTGGCCGCGCGCTATGGCGCGCTCTCGTGCGACCACATCGAGCACCTGTCGGCCGAGGGCATCGAGGCGATGCGCCGCTCGGGCACCGTGGCCGTGCTGCTGCCGGGCGCTTACTACACGCTGCGCGACACGCACCTGCCACCCATCGATGCACTGCGCGCCGCGGGCGTGCCGATGGCGGTGTCGACCGATCACAACCCCGGCACGTCGCCGGCACTGAGTCTTTTGCTGATGGTCAACATGGCTTGCACACTGTTCCGCCTCACCGTGCCCGAGGCCCTTGACGGCGTCACCGTGCATGCGGCGCGCGCGCTGGGCCTGCAGGCCACGCACGGCGCCATCGCACCCGGCATGCCCGCCAACTTCGTGCTGTGGAACGTGCGCGAAGCGGCCGAGCTGGCCTACTGGTTCGGCCAGCGGCCGGTGCGCACCGTGGTGCGGCAAGGCCGCATCGCCGTGGGAGCCGCCGCATGACGCACACGCTTTTTGCGGCCGATGCGCTGCTGCCCGAAGGCTGGGCCAAGAACGTTCAGCTGGCGTGGAACGACGCCGGCCAGCTCACGCAGGTGCAGGCCGGCGTGCAACGCCCCGCCGACACGCAAGTCGTCAGCGGCCCGCTGATCCCCGGCATGCCCAACCTGCATTCGCACGCCTTCCAGCGTGCCTTTGCCGGCCTTACCGAACACCGCGCCGAACAGCACGACAGCTTCTGGAGCTGGCGCACGCTGATGTACCGCTTTGCCGCGCGCCTCGGCCCGCAGCACATGGAGGCCATCGCGACCTGGCTCTACGCCGAGATGCTGGAGGCCGGCTACACCAGCGTGTGCGAGTTCCAGTACGTGCACCATGACGTCGATGGCCGCCCGTATGCCGACGACGCCACGCTGAGCCTGGCCCTGCTGCGCGCCGCCGCAAAGACCGGCATCGGCTTCACGCTGCTGCCCGTGCTCTACCAGACCGGCGGCTTCGGCGACATGCCGCCCACCGGCGGGCAGCGCCGCTTCATCCGCTCGACCGAGTCGATGCTGCGCCTGCTCGAAGCGCTCAAGCCCGTGTGCGACGCGCAGGGCGCGCGCTTGGGCCTTGCGCCGCACTCGCTGCGCGCCGTGCCGCCCGAAGGCCTGCGCGACGCCATCGCGGGGCTCGACGCCATCGACCGCACCGCGCCCATCCACATCCACATCGCCGAGCAGACCAAGGAGGTGGACGACTGCGTGGCCTGGAGCGGCCTGCGCCCGGTCGAGTGGCTGCTCGACCATGCGCCGGTCGACGCGCGCTGGTGCCTCGTGCACGCCACGCACATGAACGACGCCGAGTACGAATACGCGGCCCAGAGCGGCGCGGTGGCCGGCCTGTGCCCGACGACAGAAGCCAACCTGGGCGACGGCATCTTCGACTTTGCCAAGTGGCGCGGCCACGGCGGCGCCTGGGGCGTGGGCTCCGACAGCCACGCCAGCGTGAACGCCGCCGAAGAGCTGCTGATGCTCGAGTACAGCCAGCGCCTGGGCAAGCGCCAGCGCAACGTCGGCGCCACGGCGGCGCAGCCGCATGTGGCGACCGCATTCACGCTGGACGCGGTGCGCGGCGGCGCGCAGGCGGCCGGCCGTGCCGTGGGCGGGTTGGCCGTGGGCCAGCAGGCCGATTTCATCGCGCTCGACGCATCGCACCTCGCGCTGCAGGGCCTGAGCGCGCCCGATATGCTCTCGGCCCACGTCTTCGCGAGCCACCGCACGTCGGCCATCGACGCCGTGTGGGTGGCGGGCCGCACGCGCGTGTCGGCCGGCCGCCATGCGCTGCACGGCGAGGCGGCCGCGGCCTTTGTGGCCGCGCGCACCCAACTACTCAAGGATTGATTTTCCCCATGGCCTTCACCACCACCGAGCCGCCATTTCGCTTTCGCCAGGGCACGCGCCCGCTGCTGATCTCGATGCCCCACGTCGGCACCCATGTGCCGCCCGCGCTGGCCGCGCGCTTCACCGACGAAGCGCGCCATGTGCCCGACACCGACTGGCACCTCGAACTGCTCTACGACTTTGCCGACGCGCTGGGCGCCTCGGTGCTCGCGGCCACGCACTCGCGCTACGTGGTCGACCTGAACCGTCCGCCGGACGGCGCCAGCCTGTACCCGGGCCAGAGCGTCACCGGCCTGTGCCCGGTCGACACCTTCGACGACACGCCGGTGTATGCCGACGCGGCCGACGTGCCGGGTGACGACGAAGTCGCCCAGCGCCGCGACGCCGTGTGGCACCCGTACCACCGCCAACTGCAGGCCGAGCTCGACCGGCTGAAGGCCGTGCACGGCACCGTGGCGCTGTGGGACGCGCACTCCATCCGCTCCGTGCTGCCGCGCTTCTTCGAAGGCAAGCTGCCCGACCTGAACCTGGGCACCGCCAACGGCGCGAGCTGCGACCCGGCGCTGGCCGAGACGCTGCTGGGCATCGGCAAGTCGGCCGCGGGCTACACGGCCGTGCTCAACGGCCGCTTCAAGGGCGGCCACATCACGCGCCAGTACGGCAACCCGGCCGGCGGCGTGCATGCGGTGCAGCTGGAGATGACGCAGTCGAGCTACATGCAGGAGGCGCTGCCCTTCGACTACCTGCCCGATGTGGCGGCCGGCGTGAAGCCGTGTGTGCGCGAGATGCTGGAGGCGGTGCTGGCGTATGTGGAGCGTGCCGCGAAGGGTTGAAGGTTTGAAGGGTTGACGCGTTGAACGATTGAAGGGGTGAAAAAGGGCTGACCGGCATCAGGGCCGGCGCCCGGTTTCTACAATCGGTGGCTATGAAGCCTGTCATCTACACCCACGGCCAGGCATTGCCCGGCATCCTCGCCCAACGCATCGCCATCCTCGACGGCGCCATGGGCACGATGATCCAGCGCTTCAAGCTCACCGAGGAACAGTACCGCGGCGAGCGCTTCAAGGACTTCGAGCGCGACGTGAAGGGCAACAACGAGCTGCTCTCGCTCACGCGCCCCGACGTGATCCGCGACATCCACGAGAGCTACCTCGCGGCCGGCGCCGACCTGATCGAGACCAACACCTTCGGCGCCACCACCATCGCGCAGGAGGACTACAAGATGGCCCACCTGGCGCGCGAGATGAACCTCGAATCCGCCAGGCTGGCGCGCCAGGCCTGCGACAAGTTCAGCACGCCCGACAAGCCGCGCTTCGTGGCCGGCGCCCTCGGCCCGACGCCCAAGACAGCGAGCATCAGCCCCGACGTGAACGACCCCGGCGCGCGCAACGTCGACTTCGAGTCGCTGCGCGCCGCTTACTACGAGCAGACCGAGGCGCTGGTCGAGGGCGGAGCCGACGTGATTCTGGTCGAGACCATCTTCGACACGCTCAACGCCAAGGCCGCGCTGTTCGCGGTGGACGAGTATTTCGACAACAGCGGCAACCGCCTGCCGTTGATCATCAGCGGCACCGTCACCGACGCGTCGGGCCGCATCCTGAGCGGGCAGACCGTCACCGCCTTCTGGCACAGCGTGCGCCATGCGCAGCCGCTGGCCGTCGGCCTGAATTGCGCGCTGGGCGCGGCGCTGATGCGCCCGTACATCCAGGAGCTGGCGCGCGTGGCCGGCGACACCTTCATCAGCTGCTACCCGAACGCCGGCCTGCCCAACCCGATGAGCGACACCGGCTTCGACGAAACGCCGGACGTCACCTCGCGCCTGCTGCACGAGTTTGCGGCGGCGGGGCTGGTGAACATCGTGGGCGGCTGCTGCGGCACCACGCCGGACCACATCGCGGCCATCGGGCAGGCCGTGGCGCCGGTCGCGGGGCGCGCGCTGGGGGGCAACAACGCCGGGTTCTACAAAGAGGCGGCCTGAGCCGGGGGCTTCACGACCCCCGCGGCCGCCTGCCGGTCCCGCGCGATCAACTGCACGAAGCGCTGCGCGCCCAGCCCCAGCGGGCGCTCGCGCGACCACACCACGTCGACCCACAGGTCGAGCCCGTTGCTGAGGTTCTCGAACGGAATCTCGATCAGCACGCCCGCCGCCACGTGCGGCTTGGTGAAGTTGCGCTGCAGCCAGCCCCAGCCCAGCCCGGCGGTGATCAGGCTCAGCGCGGCCAGCGCGTTGTCGGTGCGCCAGACATGGCGCGCGAACACGAAGCGCGGGTCGCTGGTGGCCAGGTCGCGTCCGGCCACCACGATCTGGCGGGTGTTGGTCAGGTGGTCCTCGCGCAGCCGGCCGCCGTTGGCGGCCAGCACCGGGTGGCCGGGCGCGATGACGGCCACCATCAGGTCGCTGCCGACCTCCTGAAAACCCTCGCGGCCGTCCAGGCTCGGGCGCTCGAACACCAGCGCCAGCTGGGCGCGGCCGCTGTGCAGCAGCGCCAGCGCATCGGCCTGCGGCGCGGCCAGCACCTCGACCTGCAGCAGCGGATGCTCGCGCGCCAGCTCGGCCAGCGGGCCGCTCCACGGCGCCGCCAGCAGCTCGGGCGCAATGGCCAGCGTGAGCCGGTCTTCCAGCCCCTGGGTCAGTGCCAGCGCCTGCACCTGCAACTGCCGCAACTGGGCTGCCAGCAGCCGCGCCTGCGGCTCCAGCGAGCGGGCGGCGGGCGTGGGCTGGGGCTCGCGCCCGCTGCGGTCGAACAGCGGCAGGTCGAGCTCGGCCTCCAGGTTGGCAATGGCCATGCTCACGGCCGACGGCACCTTGCGCAGCGCCCGCGCCGCGGCCGAAAAGGAGCCGTGGTCGATCACGGCCAGAAAGACCTCGACGGTGTCGCTGGAGAAAGCCATGGCGCTAGACCTATCAATAAAACTGAAACAAGTTAACTTTTTATATCAGCGAACGACACATAAAGTCCAGTTATCGCAGTCACAAACCAAGAGAAAAGTCATGCAGGGCATTCAACGTCGCATCGTTTACATCAGCCTTTATGAAGGCATTGCCATCGTCGCCGCCAGCGCGGGGCTGGCGCTGATGACGGACGCGGGCCTCGGCCATTCGGGCGTGCTGGCGGTGGGCGCGTCGGTCATCGCGGTGATCTGGAACCTGGTTTTCAACGCGCTGTTCGAGCGCTGGGAGTCGCGCCAGGCGGTGCGCGGGCGCAGCGTGCGCCGCCGCATTGCCCACGCCATCGGCTTTGAGGGCGGGCTGATTGCCTTTCTGGTGCCCATGTTCGCCTGGGGCCTGGGCGTGTCGCTCTGGCAGGCGCTGGTGATGGACCTGGGCCTGGTGGTGTTCTTCCTGGTCTACACCTTCGTCTTCAACTGGGCCTTCGACCGCGTGTTCGGCCTGCCGGCCTCCGCCATGGGTGACGCACAGCCCGCATAAGCCTGCGCTTGCTTACGGCTTGGTGCCCGCCTGCTCGCGGGCATTGGCGGCGCGCATTGCCAGGGCCGCGCTCAGGCGCAGCCGCTCCGGCTCGCTGAACAGCGTCTCGCGCAACTGGGCCTGCTCGGCTTCGGAGGCGCTGGCGTAGTGGTCGAGGCGGGCATTCCATTCCTGGTTCTGCTGGTCGAGCGCCGCAAGGTGGCGTGCCACCTCGTGGCCGTAGGTCTCGCTGCGCGCGGCAAAGCGCTCCTGCGGGCTGGCGCCGCGCGCGTCCAGCGCCTCGGTCTGGCGCATGGCGTCGTCGTGCGCCACCGCCTCCTTGCGTGCTTCGCGCTGCGCCTGCGACAGCCAGGCTTGCTCGCTCTGTTCGAGCGCGGTGGCGCGTTGCTCCGGCGAGAGGGCCGGGTTGGCGAGCGCCTCCAGCTTGTCGGCCATGAAGTTGTCGTGCCGCATCTGCTCGCCGAACAGGCCCTCGACCTCCTCGGGCCTGAAGTACTGCCGCAGCAGGGCCTCGCGCATCTTCAGTGCCCGGCGCAGGTAGCCCGGGTCGTCGTCGGCGGGCGGCTGCTGGGCGCGCAGGGCTTCCTGCATGTCGACGTAGCGTTCCAGCAGGCCCAGCGCGCGCACGCGCCAGTCTTCGCGCAGGTGCTTGGCGAGCAGGGCGGGCGCCCGGGCCATCAGCGTGGCCTTGTCGGGCGCCTGCGCTTCGAACAGGACCTTCTCGAACACGGCGACCAGTCCGCTGCTCAGCAGGGCGTCCACCGCGGCCGGCGCCTGCGGCGCAGGGCGCTCGGGGCTCGGCAACGCCTTCGCTGCCGCCTCGGTGTCGCGGCCGGCCCCCGGTGCTTGCGTGGCATGGGCCGTGTCCCGACCCGCCGCCAGCCAGACACCGAGGGCGGCCAATGCAGCGCAGCCTGCGCCTCCGAGGATCCAGCGGATGTGCATCAAACGGTCCTCAAAGCCCGGCGTTCTTCAGGCGCACGGCGTGCTCCATGAATATCTCGGGTACCGCCTTCTCGCGGTACGAGAACAGGCCGTGCTGGGTGTTGCCCAGTACATGGTTGATCATGTCCAGGTGGTTGTGGTTGTAGTCGCCCAGATGCGTGCCCAGCCGCGTGCTGCAGGTCGCGAGCATGCCGTCGTGGGGCTGGCCGGCGAAGACCTTGTTGCCGATGAAGGCCAGTAGAGAGTCGGTCGGGTCCAGCAGGCTGGAGCCGGTCGACGCGCCGGACCATGAGTAGTAGCGCACGCCGTTGACCACGGCCGGGCCGCTCTTCACGTCGCACGAAGCGCCGGGTGCGGGCCGCCCCTGCGGGTACTTGGCGTTGAACGCCGCGCCGCTCGCCGTGGTCAGCGAGGCCAGCGCGCCCAGTGGTTCGTTGGGCCGCAGGTTCGCGTTGCTGCCGGTAAGGAAGTTGGTCTTTCCGATCCAGTGATTGATCAGCGGCAAAACCACCGCGTGGAGGATTACGTTCATGCTTGGGCGGGCCAATAGATCCGCCACGCCCGAGCCGCCGTTCAGCCCGCCGACCGACGTGACCGAAGCCACCAGATCGGGTTGCACGGCAGCGACATAGCGCGCCGTGGGCGAGCCTTGCGAGTGGCCGATGAGGTTGTACTTTTGCGAGGGGTTCTTCGACAGCGCGCGCAGCGTTCGCAGTTCTTTCAGCAGTTGTTCTCCGCGGATCTCCGACGTGTTGGCGGCAGAGACCTTGGCCACGTGGACCTTGGCGCCCGCTTCGGCCAGCGTGCCGGGAATCCTGTAGAAGTAGTCGATGCCCAGCACGTTGTCGAAGCCGAGCAGGCCATGAACCAGCACCACCGGGTACCTGGTTCTGGCCTCCTCGGAGGCCGCATGGGCCGGGACCGCGGTGGCCGCCGCGGCGACAAGGCCGCAGCACAGGGCCGCGGCGCGCAGGGTGGTGGCTGCAGTGCGCAGCGGTGCATTGGGGGTGGTCATTTGTCTCTCTCCCTTCACGTTGAAAAAACGAACGTTCGTTCGGAACGCGGGGTGGATTCTGTGGATTGGTGGCGCGGTGCAAGCCGGGGTTTCCCCTTGTTCGGTTTCGAATCGCCATAAAATAGGCAAATTCCCAAGGAGCGTTGCAGCGGTGGGCCTTTCAGGCCAACCGTCAGGCTTGGGGCGACAACGACGCTCGCCTGTTCGACTCTTCCGCAGGTGAGGCCATGTCCCAGATTCCCGCTCCCGACACTTCAGATTCGTCTTCCTCGTCCGCTGCGTCGGCCGTTCCCCCGCCCATGAAGCTCTCCGGTCTTGAACCGGTCGCCATCGGCGCGGGCACGCTGTTCGTCAACATCGGCGAGCGCACCAACGTCACCGGCTCCAAGGCCTTCGCGCGGATGATCCTGAACGGCCAGTTCGAAGAGGCCCTGGCCGTGGCGCGCCAGCAGGTGGAAAACGGCGCGCAGGTGATCGACATCAACATGGACGAGGCCATGCTGGACAGCAAGGCCGCCATGGTCCGCTTTCTGAACCTCATTGCCAGCGAGCCCGACATCGCACGCGTGCCGGTGATGGTCGACAGCTCGAAGTGGGAGGTCATCGAGGCCGGCCTGCGCTGCATCCAGGGCAAGGGCATCGTCAACTCCATCTCCATGAAGGAGGGCGTGGACAAGTTCAAGCACGAGGCCAAGCTGGTGCGCCGCTACGGCGCGGCCGCCGTGGTGATGGCCTTCGACGAGAAGGGGCAGGCCGACACCTATGCGCGCAAGGTCGAGATCTGCGAGCGGGCCTACCGCATCCTGGTCGACGAGGTGGGCTTTCCGCCCGAAGACATCATCTTCGACCCCAACATCTTCGCCATTGCCACCGGCATCGAGGAGCACGACAACTACGCGGTCGACTTCATCAACGCGGTGCGCTGGATCAAGGCGAACCTGCCGGGCGCCAAGGTGTCGGGCGGCGTGAGCAACGTGAGCTTCAGCTTTCGCGGCAACGACCCGATGCGCGAAGCGATCCACACCGTGTTTCTGTACCACGCGATCCAGGCGGGCATGGACATGGGCATCGTCAACGCCGGCATGGTGGGCGTGTACGACGACCTGGAGCCGACCTTGCGCGAGCGCGTGGAGGACGTGGTGCTCAACCGCCGCCCCGACGCCGGTGAGCGCCTCGTCGAAGTCGCGGAAACCGCCAAGAGCGGCGCCAAGGACGAGAGCAAGCGCCTCGAATGGCGCGGCACGCCGGAGCACCCGGTACACGTCAACCAGCGGCTGTCGCACGCCATGGTGCACGGCATCACCGACTTCATCGTGGAAGACACCGAAGAGGCCTACCAGCAGATCCTGGCCAAGGGCGGGCGGCCGCTGCACGTGATCGAAGGCCCGCTCATGGACGGCATGAACATCGTGGGCGACCTGTTCGGCGCCGGCAAGATGTTTCTGCCGCAGGTGGTGAAGTCGGCCCGCGTCATGAAGTCGGCCGTGGCCCACCTGCTGCCCTACATCGAGGAAGAAAAGCTGCGCGACGAGGCCGCGGGGCGCGACGTGCGCACCAAGGGCAAGATCATCATCGCCACCGTGAAGGGCGACGTGCACGACATCGGCAAGAACATCGTCACCGTCGTGCTCCAGTGCAACAACTTCGAAGTGGTGAACATGGGCGTGATGGTGCCGTGCCACGAAATTCTGGCGCGTGCCAAGGTCGAGGGCGCGGACATCGTGGGCCTGAGCGGCCTGATCACGCCCAGCCTGGAAGAAATGCAGTACGTGGCCGGCGAGATGCAGCGCGACGACCATTTCCGCATCAAGAAGATTCCGCTCATGATCGGCGGCGCCACCACCAGCCGCGTGCACACGGCCGTGAAGATTGCGCCGCACTACGAAGGCCCGGTGGTCTACGTGCCCGACGCCTCGCGCAGCGTGAGCGTGGCGCAGAGCCTGCTCTCCGACCAGGCCGCCGCGTACATCGCCGAGATCAACGCCGACTACGACAAGGTGCGCCACCAGCACGCCAACAAGAAGCAGGTGGCGCTGTGGCCGCTGGCCAAGGCGCGCGCCAACAAGACCCCTGTCGACTTCGCTAGGCACCTGCCGCCGGTGCCCAAGTTCATCGGCCGGCGCGTCTTCAAGAACTTCGACCTCACCGAACTGGCCAAGTACATCGACTGGGGCCCGTTCTTCCAGACCTGGGACCTGGCCGGTCCGTTCCCGGCCATCCTGAAGGACGAGGTTGTCGGCACCGAGGCCGTGCGCGTGTACGCCGACGGCCAGCGCATGTTGAAGCGCCTCATTGAAGGGCGCTGGCTCAGCGCCAGCGGCATCGTCGGCTTCTGGCCGGCCAACACGGTGAACGACGACGACATCGAGCTCTACACCGACGAAAGCCGCAGCGAGGTGGCGCTTACCTGGTACGGCATGCGCCAGCAGACCGAGAAGCAGGCCATCGACGGCGTGATGCGCCCGAGCCGCTGCCTGTCGGACTTTGTCGCGCCCAAAAGCAGCGGCCTGAAGGACTACGTGGGCATGTTCGCCGTCACGGCCGGCCTGGGTGTCGAGAAAAAAGAGAAGTACTTCATCGACGACCTGGACGACTACTCGGCCATCATGCTCAAGGCCCTGGCCGACCGGCTGGCCGAGGCCTTCGCCGAGGCGATGCACCACCGCGTGCGCACCGACCTGTGGGGCTACGCGGCCGACGAGGGGCTGAGCAACGAGGACATGATTGCGGAGAAGTACCGCGGCATCCGCCCCGCGCCGGGCTACCCCGCGTGCCCCGACCACAGCGTGAAGGGCCCGATGTTCGACCTTCTGGGTTGCACGGACATCGGCATGACCCTGACGGAGAGCCTCGCTATGATGCCCGCCGCCAGCGTGAGCGGTTTCTACCTGAGCCACCCCGACGCGACGTACTTCAACGTCGGCAAGATCGGGCACGACCAGTTGCAGGACCAGGCCGCGCGGCGCAAGCAAAGCGAAGCCGAGCTCGAGCGCCTGCTGGCGCCGAACCTTTGAACCTGCCGGCCGGCGTGGCCGACCGGCGCCGGGAGTTGTTATTCAGAAGCTGATGTTTGCAGCCGCGCACTACGCGGCACTGGCGGTCTTCGTGTTCGGCTGCTGGGGCTGCGGCCGCGCGCTGCTCGGGCGCATGGCGCCGCCGCCGCGCCGCGACCTGGGGCTCGAGGCGGCCATGGCCGTGGCGCTGGGCGTGGGCCTTTTCATCTGCGCCTTCCAGGCGCTGGCCATCTTCGGTGCCTTCAAGACCGGCGCCACCGTGGCCCTGGTGGCCGCGGGCTTCGTGGCCGCAGCGGTGCAGTTGCCGCTTTGGCTGCGCGAGCGGCGTGCCTTGCACGCCGGCGTTGCCCTCGTTCGGCCCGCGCCGTGGACCCGCGTGGAGCGCATCGCGATGATCGCGCTGGCCCTGGTGGCACTGCCCGCGCTGGTGGCGCCGCTGGCACCGCCCATCGCCTTCGACGAGCTGATGTACCACCTGCCGTATGCGCGCCAGGTGGCCGAGCAGGGCTCGCTGGGCATCCACGAGTGGCTGCGCTACCCCTGGTTTCCGTACAACTACAACCTGCTCTACGCCGCCGCGCTGCAGGTGGGCGACGACGTGCTGCCGCACTTTTTGAACGCGCTGGCGGGCGCGCTGTCGGTGGTGATGGTCTACCGGCTGGGCATGCTGCACGTGAACCGGCTCACGGCCTGCATCGGCGCGGCCATCTGGCTGGGGCTGGGCGACTACTCCAACGCGCTGATCGACATGGGCGTGGCCATGTTCGTGCTGTCCGCGTGCGTGGCGCTGTGGTGGTGGCGTGAATCGGTGCCGAACACCGCCAACGCGCCCGGCAGTGCGGTGCAGGGCGGCATGCGCTGGCTCGGCGTGGCTGCGTTCTGCCTTGGCGTGGCGGCCGGCTCGAAGTACCAGGCGCTGATCTTTCTGCCGCTGGTGGCGCTGTTCGTCGTTCGCCACGAGCGCCGGGTCAAGGCCTGGGCGCTGGTGTTCGCCTGCTTCCTGCTGCCGTGCATCTACTGGTACGCGCGCAACGCCGTCATGACGGGCGACCCGTTCAACCCCATCGGCGCGCGCGTGTTCGGCTTCACCGAATGGACGCCGGCCGACTACGTGCAGCAGGTGGCCGACGTGCGCGTGCACGCCGAGCTGCCCAACGCGCTGATCTGGTCGGTGTTCTTCGCGCCTTTCAGCATCTGGTGGAAGCGCTCGGCCGCGGTGCGCGCCGCCGGCTGGTTCTGCCTGTACTCGGTGGTGGTGTGGGTCGTGACATCGCGCTACCCGCGCTACCTGATGGCCTCGTTTCCGCTGCTGGCCGCCGTGGCCGCCATCGGTTGGCAGGTGCTGTTCGGCTGGGCCGCCACAGGCGTGCGCCGCCTGTTCGGGGCCAGGGCTGCGCAAGACACTGCGCAAGGCACGGCTGCCGTGGCCACGGGCGCCATGAGCCGCGACACCGCGCGCGGCGGCGCCCGCATCGGCGACTGGGTGCCCGTGCTGCTGCTGGCCGTGCTGGCCGCGGTGTCGGTGCGCCAGACCGCGGTGAAGACCGCGATGGTCTCGACCACGCCCGAGGCGCGCGAGGCCGTGCTGCGCCAGCATGTGCCGGGCTACGCCGCCATGGACTACCTGCGCCACAACGCCACCGGCCGCGTCTACCAGATTGCGCTGAACGAGGCCATCTACTACGGCCCCAACCCGATCTGGGGCGACACGCTCGGGCCATGGCGCTACACCGACTTTGGCGCGCTCTCGGGCGGCGACCTGGCCCGCAAGCTCGGCGGCCTGGGCTTCACCGCCATCGTGCTGCCGAACTCGGTGGTGCCGGTGTTCAGCGCGCGCGTCGACTTCGACAAATACTTCGCGGTGCAGTACGAGAAAGACGGCAGCCGGGTCTACCGTATTCTTCCCGCCGCAGCACCATGACCGACACCGAAGCCCCCGTCACTCTCTCCGCCCGCAACAACAGCGGCAACAGCGGCAGCGCCTTGCGCATTGCCGCGGTCATCCCCTGCTACAACGAGGCGCTGGCCATCGCCCAGGTGGTCGCGGGCTTTCGTGCCGCGCTGCCCGAAGCTGAAATTCACGTCTTCGACAACAACTCCAGCGACGACACCGCCGCCGTCGCGCGCGCGGCCGGCGCCACCGTCACGCACGTGGCCCTGCGCGGCAAGGGCAACGTGGTGCGGCGCATGTTCGCCGACGTGGAGGCCGACGTGTACGTGATGGTCGACGGCGACGCCACCTACGACACCGGCGCCGCGCGCCGGCTCATCGACCGGCTGGTGCGCGACAACCTCGACATGGTGGTGGGCAACCGCGTGGACGACGGCCACGACGCGCTCACCTACCGCGCCGGCCACCGGCTGGGCAACCGCATGCTCACCGGCGCCGTGGCGCAGCTGTTCGGCGGCGCGCTCACCGACATGCTCTCGGGCTACCGCGTGTTCTCGCGGCGCTATGCCAAGTCGTTCCCCGCGCTGTCGCGCGGCTTCGAGACCGAGACCGAGCTCACCGTGCATGCGCTCGAACTGCGCATGCCCTACGCCGAGGAAAGCACGGCCTACAGCACGCGGCCCGAAGGCTCGGTGAGCAAGCTGTCGACCTACCGCGACGGCTGGCGCATCCTGAAGACCATCTGCAAGCTGTTCGTGAGCGAGCGTCCGCTGCAGTTCTTCTCGGCCATCGCGGGGGTGCTGATGCTGCTGTCGATCGCGCTGGTCGTGCCGCTGCTCATGACCTACCTGCACACCGGCCTGGTGCCCCGGCTCCCCACGGCGGTGCTGGCCACCGGCGCCATGCTGGCCGCAATGCTGTCCTTTGTGTGCGGCATCGTCATGCACACCGTCACGCTGGGGCGCCAGGAGGCCAAGCGGCTGCGCTACCTCGCCATTCCGAGCGTGCGCGAGCGGGCTTCCAGCGCCGCGCCATGAAGATCGGGCGCGAGTTTCTTTCTTTCGCCGTGGTCGGCGTGGCGGGGCTCGTGGTCGACGTGGTGGTGCTGTACCTGCTGGCGCCGCTGCTGGGTTGGTATGCGGCGCGGGTGGTGTCGTTCCTTGCTGCGGCCACCACCACCTGGGCCTGCAACCGGCGCTACACCTTCGCAGCCAGCGCTGCTGCGGCAAAGGCATCGGTCTGGCGCGAGTACCTGGCCTACCTGGCCACCATGGCCGGCGGCGCGGTGCTGAACTACGGCGCCTACGTGCTCACGCTGCACTGGGTCGAGGGCCGGTGGGCCGCGGCCCTGGGCGTGGCCGTGGGCAGCCTGGCGGGCATGGGCGTCAACTTTCTGTTGGCGCGCTACCTGGTCTTTCGCTCGCACCGCGGCGGCTGAGCGCCGCGGTTCGCGTCAGTGGTCTTTGTCGCGCTCAGTGCGCGCCGGTCACCACCACCGGAATCTCCGTTGCAGGCGGCGTGCTGCGGTTGCGGCCGCAGCGCACGATGCCGTCGATCATCACCATGCCCGCCCTCGTCTTGATGTTCGAGGCCTCAGTCATTCGATCTGCCGGGTCGCGCAGTGCCGTGTGCGCACCTACATGTCGGTGATGCATTTGCGCTTGAAAAGCGCATGCACGACAACAGTTCGATTGCCGAAAAGTACCGCAAACGAGAGCTTTTTTAGCTGTCCACGCTGATCTGCTCCTTTTCAACGTTGGCAAGATCAGGCACGACCGAAAACAGATCAGGCCGCGCAACGCAAGTAGAACGAGGCCGATCTGGGGCGCCTGCTGGCACCAAATATTCGAACTAGCGGTCGGCACAAGGAGTGGAATGCAGAAGCTGATCTTTGCCGGCGCGCACTATGCTGCGCTGGTTGTTTTCGTGTTTAGTTGTTGGGGATGGGGGCGTGGCGTGCTGGTCTGGCTGTCGCCACCGCTTCGCCGCGATGCATGGCTGGAGGCTGTCTCGGCAGTGGCCGTGGGCATTGGCATATTCATCTGCGCGTTCCAGGCGTTGGCCATTGCGGGCCTATTTCGGCCCGGTGTCACGGTCGCGCTCATCGCCGCGGGTGTGGCTGTGGCTGCACTCCAATTTTTGTCGTGGCGCCGCGAACTGAAAATTCTTCGGATTGATACGGTTGCTGTGCCGTGGACGCACTACGACAAGATCGCCATGGCCGCGCTCGCGATGGTCGCGTTGCCGGCGCTGGTCGAGCCGCTCGCGCCGCCAGCCGCCTTCGACGAAGTCATGTACCACCTGCCCTATGCACGACAGGTCGCGCTGGACGGGTCTCTGGGCATTTACGAGTGGCTGCGCTATCCCTGGTTTCCGTACAACTACAACCTTCTCTATGCGGGCGCACTGCATGTGGGCGACGACGTACTGCCGCATCTTCTGAGCGCATTGGCTGGCGGTCTTTCGACAGTGATGGTCTATCGTCTGGGCATCCAGCATGCAGACCGGTTGACCGCCTGCATAGGCGCGGCCATCTGGCTCGGGCTCGGCGACTATTGCAGCGCCATGATCGACATGGGCACTGCGCTCTTTCTGCTGATGGCGTGTGTGGCGCTGTGGTGGTGGAGAGAGTCGCAGCCTCTACAAAGCGGCAGGTGCTGGTTGGGACTTGCCGCGTTTTGCCTTGGCTTGGCGGCAGGCTCGAAATATCAAGCGCTGGTTTTTTTGCCGCTGGTGATGCTGTTCGTTGCTCGACACGAGCGCCGGCTCTCGACCTGGGCGCTGTCGTTGCTCTGTTTTTCGATCCCGTGCGCTTATTGGTACGGGCGCAATGCTGTGATGACCGGTGATCCGTTCAATCCAATTGGCGGACCAGTGTTTGGCTTCACCGGTTGGACGCCGACAGACCATGCACTGCAGATCGCCGATGTGCGCGCGCACGCCCGGATGCCCAACAGACTGCTCTGGGCCGCTGTCCTGGCACCCTTCAGTGTCATGTGGAATCGTTCTGCGGCGGTGCGTGCTGCAGGCTGGTTTTGTCTCTACGCCGCGGTCGTGTGGGTTGCCACCTCCCGCTATCCACGCTATCTGATGACGGCTTTCCCCTTGCTGGCCATGATGGCCGCGTTGGGTTGGCAGGTGCTGTTCGGCTGGCTCTCCACGGGCGTGCGGCGTGTACTCGCGACGAAGGGCGACAAGCGCCAGGGCATGCCCGTCGACGGCCACAACCCGAGCCGAGCGGGCACTTGGATTGCAATGGCATTGCTGACGGTGTTGGCTGGCGTGGCAGGCCAGCATGTTGTGAGGAATGCAGCGACGATCTCGCCAACCCCTGAGGCGCGCGAAGCCTTTCTGCGTGAACGCGTCGGGGGCTATGCCGTGATGGACTACATGCGTCTACATGCCACTGGCCGCGTCTTCCATGTTTCGTTGAGCCAGGGGATCTACTACGGACCCAATCCGGTTTGGGGTGACGATGCACTCGGGCCATGGAGTGCAAGAAATTTCACGAGGCTGCCGCCCGCGGAGATGGCCCGTGAACTGAGGGGGCATGGGTTCGACTTCATGGTCGTTTCCTCCGCGTCCGTCTCTCTCCTCGCCACCAGTCCCAACTTCGACACCTACTTCGGCTTGGTGTACGAAAGAGACGGCAGCCGCGTGTACCGCATTCTTCCTGGCACAGCCTCATGATGGAGCGCGACCTCACCATCAAGTCTCGACCACGGCTGAAGCCGTCGCGGGCATTGAGGTTTCAGGCGCTCAGTGCGCGCCCGACACCACCACCGGAATCTCCGTCGCAGGCGGCGTGTTGCGGCTGCGGCCGCAGCGCACGATGCCGTCGATCATCACCATGCCCACGCCCGGAATGTCGCCCAGCTGCACGCTTTCGAGCAGGCCCGGCGCGGGCGAATGCTGCGCGCGGTCCATGAAGACGAAGTCGGCGTCGCGGCCCACCTCGATCAGCCCGCAGTTCAGCTTGCGGATCTTCGCGGTGTTGCCCGTGGCAAAGCAGAACACCAGCTCGGCCGGAATGTTGGCGATGGACGACAGCATCGCCACCATGCGCAGAATGCCCAGCGGCTGCACGCCGGAGCCGGCGGGCCCGTCGGTGCCCAGAATCACGCGGTGCGGGCACTTCAATTCCAGCGCGGCCTTGGCTGCGGCAATGGCCACCTTCTCATTGCCGTTGTGCACGATCTCGATGGCGCGCGTGCTCTTCTCGCACAGCTCGCACACGTGCGCCTCGGGCAGCGAGGTGTGGCCGCCGTTGATGTGGCCGATGATGTCGGCGTCGGCCTCCAGCACCACGTCCTTGTCGATCAGGCCCGAGCCCGGAATCGACGGGCCGCCCGTGTGAATGGTGCTTTGAATGCCGTACTTGCGCGCCCAGGCCACCATCTCCTTGGCCTCGTAGCCGGCCTTCACCGAGCCCAGGCCCACCTCGCCCAGCAGGCTCACGCCAGCCTCGGCAAGCTCCTTGAAATCGCTTTCGACCATGCCCTTCTCGATGACCGGCGCGCCCGCCAGCACCTTCACGCCGCCGGGGCGAAAGTTGTCGAAGGCACGCTGCGCGGTGATGGCCAGGGCCTTCAGGCCGACGATGTCTTTCGGGCGGCCTGGCAGGTGCACTTCGCCGGCGGAAATCATGGTGGTCACGCCGCCGTGCATGGTGGAGTCGATCCAGCCGATCTGCCCCTGGCGCGGCGTCCAGTCGCCGAACACCGGGTGCACGTGGCTGTCGATCAGCCCGGGCGCCACGCAGGTCTTGCGCGCGTCGATCACGGTCCGCGCGCCTTCGAGGTCGCAGTCTTTCTCCTTGCCGACTGCCACGATCAGCCCGTCGTTCACCACGATGGTGTCCGCGTCCAGAATGGGCTTGTCGATGTCGCCCGAGAGCAGCAGCCCTATGTTCTTGATGACGACCTTGCCCGACTTGCCGCCGGTTGCGATTTCTGCCATTTCGATGTGTCCTCGTGGGGTGGTGTGTTGTCTTGTGGCTCGTCCGCGCGCACCGTGCGCAGCAGCGTCTCGATCACGAAGTTTTCCCAGTGCGTGATCGCCTCCGCGGACTCCAGCGGCTCACCCAGAAAGGCGGTGAGCGTGTGCCGGTTGGAGGTGTAGAAATAACCCGTGGACGCAATCAGCAGGTAGATGTCGCGCGCCACCAGGTCCTTGCGGAACAGCCCCTGCGCGGCGCCGCTGGCAAGAATCTCCTCGATGATGGCCACCGCGCGCGACGAGTACTCGCGTGCACGCAACGACTTCGAAATGTGCCGGCCCTTGTGCAGGTTCTCGGTGTTCAGCAGCGTGACGAACTCGGGGTTCTTGCGGTAGTAGCCCAGCACGAAGCGAATGACTTCGGTGAGCGCCTCCACCGGGCGGGACACGTCCAGCGCAATGGCGGCCTCGGCGTCGTCCATGCGCTTGTAGATGCCTTCGAGCACCGCAATGAAGAGGCCTTCCTTGCTGCCGAAGTAGTAATAGATCATGCGGTCGTACGACTTGGCGGCCTTGGAGATCTTCTCCACGCTGCCGCCGTCGTAGCCGTACTTGGCGAACACCTTCGTCGCCGATTTCAGGATGCTGTCGCGCGTGGCCTGGGCGGCCGCCTCGCGCACGCCCGTGCGTCGTTGGGCCTTGAGCTTGGGCTTGACGGCTATCTTGCGTTCCATCGATGCACGCAATGAAGGGAGATGCGGTCGCCGCCGGGCCGCCCCAAGGCGGACCGCGCCTCCCCCCCGGGGGGTGGAGTTACACGAGCGAAGCGAGTGAAAAGCCGGGGGGCCAACATTACTTCTCGGCGAACGCGCGTTCGACGACGAAGTCGCCCGGCGTGGAAGTGTTGCCTTCCTTGAAGCCGCGCTTTTCCAGGATGTGCTTCAGGTCGACCAGCAGGCCGGGGCTGCCGCACAGCATGACGCGGTCTTCCGCGACGTTGAGCGGTGGCAGGCCGAGGTCGTCGGTGAGCTTGTTGCTTTCGATCAGGTCGGTGATGCGGCCCTGGTTGCGGAACTCCTCGCGCGTGACCGTGGGGTAGTACAGCAACTGCTTTGCGATCATCTCGCCCAGGATCTCGTGCTTGGGCAGGTGGTCGGTCACCAGGTCGTGGTAGGCCAGCTCGTCGACCTGGCGCACGCCGTGCACCAGGATGACCTGCTCGAACTTCTCGTAGGTGTCCGGGTCGCGGATGATGCTCATGAACGGTGCAAGGCCGGTGCCGGTGCCGAACAGGTACAGGCGCTTGGCCGGCAGCGTGTAGTCGATCAGCAGCGTGCCGGTGGGCTTGCGGCCCACGATCACCGTGTCGCCCACCTGAATGTGCTGCAACTTGGAGGTGAGCGGGCCTTCTTCCACCTTGATACTCAGGAACTCCAGGTGCTCCTCGTAGTTCGGGCTCACGATGCTGTACGCGCGCAGCAGGGGCTTGTTGTTGACCTTCAGCCCGATCATCGTGAAGTGGCCGTTGGAGAAGCGCAAGGCCGGGTCGCGCGTGGTGGTGAAGGTGAACAGGCGGTCGGTCCAGTGGTGGACGCTCAGGACACGTTCTTCGCTGAATGCACTCATACGGAACTCAAGAGTTGGTTGAAAACAAGGGAGGTTGGCTGAGCCGACGTGCACGCCATTGGGGCGAAAACCGTCGGCCGGCTCCGAACCTTCCATTGTCGTTGGTCGGAAAAACCCCGATAAACATCGCGAGAAAACACCATTGCAAGCATCGGGCCCGTTTGCTACATTGATCGCGAATGTAGTGAACGCAACATGAAAGTGTAGGGAATGCTACACAAACGGAAGTCGCCGCACAAGCACTCGGGCGGCACGTTTGTTGCAGAGAAAAGCGAAGACGAAGTCAAAAGCCCCTGCACTGGATTCGTTCCCCGCACATTGCCCGACACGCCCCACGAGATCGCCCGATGACAGAACACACCAAGACAGATGGCCTCCCAGGCATGGACATGCCCGTGCCCGCCGAGGCCGGCGCCTTCGGCAAGGCGCCGCCGCGCAACGAGCGCATGAGCACGGCCAAGGTCGAGTGCAACGCCTGCCCGGTGCTGTGCCAGATCTCCGACGGGCGCACCGGCGCATGCGACCGCTACGCCAACCGCGAAGGCGTGCTGGTGCGCGTCGACCCGGTGGTGCTGCTGCGCCGCACGATCCAGAGCGAAGCCCCGCTGCTGGTGCCCTTCGATCGCCCCGGCGCCGAGCCCGCCTCCGCCGAATCCGCCGTACAAGCCCCCGACTGGAACGGCGACCTGCTGCATGCCGACGAAGTGTTCGTCACCGGCGTGGGCTCTTCCACCACCTACCCCGACTACAAGCCCGCGCCCTTCATCGTGGCCTCCAGGGCCCAGGGGGTGGACATGGTCACCGTGGTCACCGAAGGCATCTTCAGCTACTGCAGCTTCAAGGTGAAGATCGACACCGACCGCTTCCTCGGCTCCGAGCAGGCCAACGTGCGCTACCGCGGCGAGGTGGTGGGCCACGTCACCACGGCCGAGTACGGCTCGCAGATGCTCTCGCTCGGCGGCGTGCACCACCTCACCGGCGGCAGCAAGAAAGAGGGCCGCATGACGGCCGAGCTGATGCAGTTGCTGGGCAACAAGAAGGCCGTGGAGTGCACCATCGACGGCGGCTCCACGCTGGTCATTCAGGCCGGCAAGGCGCCCGTGGTCAACGGCGTGGAAGAGCAGCGCATGCGCGTGGGCTGCGGCTCCGCGGCGGTCGGCATCTTCGCGCGCCAGTTCGCGGGCGTGGCCGACGAGGTGGTGGTGGTCGACGACCACATCACCGGCGTGCTCACCGAACACCAGGCCGGGCGCTGCCTCGACATGGCGCCCTCGGGCATCCGCATGCTGGGGCGCAAGTCGACGCCCGGGCGCTACTTTCAGGTGGCCAACCCGGGCAACGGCTGGGGCGGCACCGACATCGCCGATCCGCTCTCCATCATCGAAGGCTGGGAAGACGGCGTGGCCCGCCCCGGCCTGCGCCTGCTCATGACCTCCACCACCGGCGAGCATGCGCAGTGGTACGTGCTCGACGACGCGCTGCTGCCCGTCGAGCAGCCGATGCCGGTTGAAGTGAAGCGCATCGTGGAGCGCATCGGCGAGAACTGCGAGCCTTCGCTGTGCACCGTGTTGTTCCTCGGCGGTGCGGGCGGCAGCCTGCGCGCGGGCGTCACCGAAAACCCGGTGCTGCTCACCCGCGCCATCAAGCGCGCGCTGGTCAACGTGACCTGCGGCGGCGCACCGGCCTATGTGTGGCCCGGTGGCGGCATCACCGTGATGGCCGACGTCATGCGCATGCCCGACAACAGCTTCGGCACCGTGCCCACGCCGGCCATCGTGGCGCCCATCGAGTTCAGCATGCGGCGCGACGACTACGCCGCGCTCGGCGGCCACATGGAACACATCTTTCCGCTCGAACAGGCGCTTGCGCGTGGTGCGTGGCAGGAAGACGGCGCGCCGCTCGCGCGGCAGTGGCTGGTGATGGACGATGCCAATCCGTGGCCGCTGGGTCACGCACCGATGCTGGGGTGAGTAATGCCCACGTCGATGCACGCCCCGGTATTGGCTCCTTCCCCCTCTGGGGGAAGGCTGGGATGGGGGCTCGCGGCGCTGGCTGAGCCTGTGCTTGTGCAAAGGCCGCTTGCCCCCACCCCAACCCTCCCCCGGGAGGGGAGGGAGAAACTCGGCGCCGTGCAAGCGTTCCTGCTGCCATGACCGCCCAACGCAGCGCCCTCGACAGCAGCCGCTGGCACTTCAACCACGGCCCGATCGACATCGTGGCCGAGGCTTATGGCGACCCGTACGCCGTCGCGGCCGCGCACGACGCGGCGTGGGCGCGCTTCGTTCACGTGCTCGACGAGCTGGTGCACGAGCTGCCGCTGCTGCGCCTGCCCGTCACCGACAGGATGCGCCCGCGCAGCGTGGTGGCGCGCCGCATGTGGGACGCCTGCGCTGCCTTCTCTCCGACCTTCATCACGCCGATGGCGGCCGTGGCCGGCTCGGTCGCGCAGGAGCTTGTTGCGTTCTACGACCGCCCCGGCATCGAGCGCGCATGGATCAACAACGGCGGCGACATCGCGCTGCACCTCGCACCCGGCCAGTCGGCGCGCGTGGGCGTGTTCGCGGACATCGCGCGCTTCGACTGGCGCGACCCCGGCGGCATCCTCACCACCGACGGCCAGTTCGCATTGCACGCCGACCAGCCGGTGCGCGGCGTGGCCACCAGCGGCTGGCGCGGGCGCAGTTTTTCGCTGGGCATCGCCGACAGCGTGACGGTGCTGGCCCTCACCGCGGCGCAGGCCGATGCGGCCGCGACAGTGATCGCCAACGCAGTCGATGTCGACGACATGGCCATCGCACGGCGCCCCGCCAGCGAATGCAAGGACGACAGCGACCTGGGCGACACCCTGGTCACCGTCGACGTGCCCGCGCTGGCCCCCGCGCAGGTGCGCAGCGCACTCGATACGGGCGTGGTGTGCGCCAAGGTTCTGCAGAAAGGCGGGCTTGTGTGGGCCGCTCTGCTCGTTTGCCAGGGGCAGTGGCGGCTTGTCGAGCCCTTATGCTCGAAGGCGCTCCCGGCCGAGCTGCCGCAAGCAGTTGGTTCAGTATTTGCTTAACGAAAGCAAGGTTCTTTTTCATGATCGAAATACGTCGCGTCTTCACCCATGTCGAGCACATCCACCACGAGTTCGGTCCGCGTGCCGACACACCGTTGGTGCGCGGTGCCATCGGCGCGGTGCTGACCAATCCGTTCGCGGGCCGCTACGAGGCCGACATCCTGCCGATGATGGCGCTGCTCGACCCCGTGGGCGTCGACATGGCGCACAAGCTGCACGCCGCCATGGACGTGCCGCTCGAGCAGATCGCCACCTACGGCAAGGGCGCCATCGTGGGCGCCGACGGCGAGCTCGAGCACGGTGCGCTCTGGCATGTGCCCGGCGGCTACGCCATGCGCGAGCTGCTCGGCTGGAAGGGCGACCGCGCGGCCTACACGGCAGGCAGGGCCGAAGAAAAAACCGGCCAGCCCGCCAATGCGCTGTCCATCGTGCCCTCGACCAAGAAGGTCGGCGCACCCGGCACCACGCTCGACGTGCCGCTGACCAACATCAACGCCAGCTACGTGCGCGGCCAGTTCGACGCCATCGAGGTGCGCGTGCCCGGCGCGCCGGCGGCCGACGAAATCGTCTTCATCCTTGCGATGAGCACCGGCTACCGCATCCACGCCCGCGTCGGCGGCCTGCTCGCCAAGGACATCGCCAAGTGGGACGGCCTGCGCTGAGCCCCGTGACACAGAGACAAGACAAGGAACACACAGAACATGACCGCCAACATCCGCAAGCTCGTCGTTCAGGTCGATGAAACCCGCAAGGAAATGGGCCAGGACGTGTCGCCGCCCACGCGCCGCGCCGTCGCCATCGCCGTCATCGAGAACCCCTACGCCGGGCGCTACAGCGAGAACCTCGACGAGCTGATCGCCATCGGCGAAGAGCTGGGCGCGCTGCTCGGCCAAAAGGCCGTGGCGGCGCTGGGCATCGAGCCCGGCCAGGCACAGAGCTACGGCAAGGCCGCCATCGTGGGCGAACGCGGCGAGCTCGAACACGCCGCGGCCATCCTGCATCCCAAGCTGGGCGCGCCGCTGCGCGTGGCGGTCGAGAAGGGCGCGGCGCTGGTGCCTTCGGCCAAGAAGCAGGGCACGCTGGGCACCGCCATCGACGTGCCGCTCGGCCACAAGGACGCGGCTTTCGTGCGCAGCCACTTCGACGCCATCGAGGCCCGCGTGTCCGACGCGCCGCGCGCCAACGAGATCGTGGTGGCCGTGGCCGTCACGGACAGCGGCCGTCCGCTGCCGCGCATCGGCGGCCTGCAGGCGCATGAAATCAAGGGCGAAGACGGTCTTCGCTGACCGCCTTCACGCTTTCCTCACTCACGGTGTTTTCTTTTCTCTTTCGATCCCAAGGAGTTGTCCTCATGAACCCATTGCGTCACGTCTTCAGCGCCGCGGCCCTCGCCGCGCTGACCACCGCTCTCGTTCCCGCGCATGCGCAGGGCGTGATCAAGATCGGTGAGGTCAACAGCTACAAGGCGCAGCCCGCCTTCCTCGAGCCCTACAAGAAGGGCATGGAGCTGGCCGTCGAAGAGATCAACGCCAAGGGCGGCGTCAACGGCCGCAAGGTCGAGCTCATCACGCGCGACGACAACGCCAACCCCGGCGACGCCGTGCGCGTGGCCGAAGAGCTGGTGGCGCGCGAGAAGATCGACGTGCTCGCCGGCACCTTCCTGTCGAACACAGGCCTGGCAGTGGCCGACTTCGCCAAGCAGAAGAAAATCTTCTTCCTGGCCGGCGAGCCGCTGACCGACAAGATGACCTGGCAGGGCGGCAACGAGTACACCTACCGCCTGCGCCCCGGCACCTACATGCAGGCCGCGATGCTCGTGCCCGAGGCCGTCAAGCTCAAGAAGAAGCGCTGGGCGGTCGTGTACCCCAACTACGAATACGGCCAGTCGGCCGTGGCGGCGTTCAAGACGCTGCTGAAGGCCGCGCAGCCCGACGTCGAGTTCGTCGCCGAGCAGGCGCCGCCGCTGGGCAAGGTCGACGCCGGCGCCGTGGCGCAGGCCCTGGCCGACGCCAAGCCCGACGCCATCTTCAACGTGCTGTTCGGTGCCGACCTGTCCAAGTTCGTGCGCGAAGGCAACACGCGCGGCCTGTTCAAGGACCGCTCCGTCGTCAGCGTGCTGACCGGCGAGCCCGAGTACCTCGACCCGCTGAAGGACGAAACGCCCAACGGCTGGATCGTCACCGGCTACCCCTGGTACGGCATTCAGACGCCCGAGCACAAGGCCTTCTTCCTCGCGTACCACGCCAAGTACAACGACTATCCGCGCCTGGGCTCGGTGGTCGGCTACAGCATGATCAAGTCGGTCGCGGCCGGCGTCGCCAAGGCCAAGAGCACCGAAACGCCCAAGCTGGTGGAAGCCTTCAAGGGCCTGCAGGTCGACACGCCGTTCGGCAAGATCAGCTACCGCGCCGAAGACCACCAGTCCACCATGGGCGCCTTCGTCGGCAAGACGAAGAACGAAAACGGCAAGGGCGTGATGGTCGACTACACCTACTTCGACGGCGCCAAGTTCCAGCCCTCGGCCGCCGACGTCAAGAAGTCGCGCGCCGCGGACTGATCGGCTCACCCCCAGGCTGCGCGCACTTCGTGTCGCTTCTCCTTCCCCCTGCCGGGGGCAACACCAGCGGCCCGGCAAAGCCGGTTCCGCGGTGTTCCTGGCAGGGCTCCCTCCCCTTCCGGGGGAGGGGAGGGGTGGGGGCACGACGGCGCCAACCGCCTGGCCACATCCAATGCGCACGCGTCTCCCCATGAATGAAAACCGCCACCCAAAGGCCATCGGATGAGTCTTTCATCTCTGCTGCTTCAGTTCCTGACCGGGCTGTCGTCGGCTTCGTCGCTGTTCCTCGTGGGGGCCGGCCTGTCGCTGATCTTCGGCGTCACGCGCATCGTCAACTTTGCGCATGGCTCCTTCTTCATGGTCGGCATCTACCTGGCCTACACGCTGGTCGAGAAGCTCGGCGGCGGCATGGCCTTCTGGCCGGCCGTGGTGCTGTCCGCCATCGCGGTCGGCCTGCTGGGCGCGCTGATCGAAATGGTGCTGCTGCGCCGCATCTACAAGTCGCCGGAGCTGTTTCAGCTGCTGGCCACCTTCGCGCTCGTGCTGGTCATCAAGGACGCGGTGCTCTACTTCTGGGGCCCTGACGAACTGCTCGGCCCGCGCGCGCCGGGCCTGTCGGGCTCGGTCGAAATTCTGGGCCGGCAATTTCCGACGTACGACCTGTTCCTGATCGTCGTCGGCCCGCTGGTGCTCGGCCTCATGTGGCTGCTGCTCACGCGCACCCGCTGGGGCACGCTGGTGCGCGCCGCCACGCAAGACCGCGAGATGGTCAGCGCGCTGGGCGTCAACCAGGCCTGGCTGTTCACCGCGGTGTTCGGCCTGGGCGCAATGCTCGCGGGCCTGGGTGGTGCGCTGCAGCTGCCGCGCGAACCGGCCACGCTGGCGATGGACCTCAACACCATCGGCGCGGCCTTCGTGGTGGTGGTGGTGGGCGGCATGGGCTCCATTCCGGGCGCTTATGCGGCGGCGCTGCTGCTCTCAGAAATCAAGGCCGTGTGCATCTGGCTCGGCGTGGTCGACATCTTCGGCTACAGCGTGTCCTTCTCCAAGCTCACGCTGGTGGTCGACTTCATCGTCATGGCCGTGGTGCTGGTGTGGCGTCCGTGGGGCCTGTTCGGCCGGCCGCAGGCGCCCAGCCGCTACGTGGGCATGGCCGAGGAGCCGCTGCGCCGCGCGAGCAAGGGCTACCTGTGGCTGGTGGCCGCGCTGGGCGTGGTGCTCATGGCCATGCCGCTGCTCACCGCCGATTCGCCCTACACCACGGTGCTGATGATCGACCTGCTGATTGCCGCGCTGTTTGCTGCCAGCCTGCACTTCATCATGGGCCCGGCCGGCATGCACTCGTTCGGCCACGCCGCCTACTTCGGCCTGGGCGCCTACGGCGCCGCGCTGCTGGTGCGCGCCAGCGGCCTGCCGATGGAGGTGGCGCTCATCGTGGCACCGCTGGTCGCGGCCATCGGCGCCTTCGTCTACGGCTGGTTCGCGGTGCGGCTGTCGGGCGTGTACCTGGCCATGCTCACGCTGGCCTTCGCGCAGATCACCTGGGCCATCGTCTACCAGTGGGACTCCTTCACCGGCGGCAGCAACGGCCTCACGGGCGTGTGGCCGTCCGAATGGCTGTCCGACAAGCGCGCGTACTACTGGCTCACGCTGGTGCTGGTGGCCGCCGCCATCCTGCTGCTGCGCCGCGTGCTGTTCTCGCCCTTCGGCTATGCGCTGCGCGCGGGCCGCGACTCGCTGCTGCGCGCCGACGCCATCGGCATCGACGTGAAGCGCATGCAGTGGACGGCCTTTGTCATCGCGGGTGCCGCGGCGGGCCTGGCCGGTTCGCTCTACGCCTTCTCCAAGGGCAGCATCTCGCCGGAAAGCCTGAGCGTGGACAAGTCGGTCGACGGGCTGGTGATGGTGCTGCTGGGCGGCATTCAGACGCTGGCCGGGCCGGTGGTCGGTGCCGTCACCTTCAGCTGGCTGCACGACACCGTGGCACGCAACACCGACTACTGGCGCGCCACGCTGGGCGCCATCATCCTGCTGCTGGTGCTGCTGTTCCCGCAGGGCATCGCGGGCTTCGCGAAGCAACTGACCGACAAGCTGCTGCGCCGGGGCAAGGCCGATGCGGCGCCTGCAGTGTCCGCAGCGCCCGAAGCAAAGGAGGCCAAGGCATGAGCACCCCACAGACATCCAACACGCCTCTGCTCAAGGTCGAGAACCTCGGCAAGTCCTTCGGCGGCGTCAAGGCGGTCGACGGCATCGGCTTCGAGCTGCATGCCGGCGAGCTGCTCGCGCTCATCGGCCCCAACGGCGCCGGCAAGTCCACCACCTTCAACATGGTCAACGGCCAGCTCAAGGCCGACCAGGGCTCGATCCTGTTCAACGGCCAGGAGCTGGTGGGCCAGAAGCCGCGCGCCATCTGGCGCAAGGGCGTGGGCCGCACCTTTCAGATTGCCGAGACTTTCGCCTCGCTCACCGTGGCCGAGAACGTGCAGATGGCCATGCTCTCGCACGACGGCAAGCTGTTCTCCATGTGGCGCCGCGCCGCCGACCACAAGCGCGACGAGGCGCTGGTGCTGCTCGACCAGGTCGGCATGAAGGCCCAGGCCGACCGCCCGTGCAGCGAGCTGGCCTACGGCGACGTCAAGCGCGTGGAGCTGGCCATTGCCATGGCCAATGCGCCCAAGCTGCTGCTGATGGACGAGCCCACCGCCGGCATGGCGCCCAAGGAGCGCAACTCGCTCATGGCGCTCACCAAGGACCTGGTGGTGCAGCGCGGCCTGGCGGTGCTGTTCACCGAGCACAGCATGGACGTGGTGTTCGCGTACGCCGACCGCATGATCGTGCTGGCGCGCGGGCGCCTCATTGCGCAGGGCAAGCCGCTGGAAATTCGCGACCACCCGAAGGTGCAGGAGGTGTACTTCGGCAGCGGCAAGACATTCGAAAAAATCGCCGAGAAGGCTGCAGCGGTTTCGGCCGCGCTGGGAGAAACCGCATGAGTGGGGAGTTGTTGCTCGAAGCCAAGGCCGTGTGCGCCTGGTATGGCGCCGCGCAGATCCTGTACGACGTCGACCTCGAAGTGCGGCGCGGCGAAGTGGTCGCGCTCATGGGGCGCAACGGCGCGGGCAAGTCGACCACGCTGAAGACGCTGATCGGCATGCTCGCCAAGCGCCGCGGCGCGGTGCGCTTTCTGGGGCATGACATCTCCAAGAGCGAGCCGCACGTGGCCGCGCGCCTGGGCCTGGGCTTTGTGCCCGAAGACCGGCGCGTGTTCACCGACCTCACCGTCACCGAGAACCTGGAGGTCGGCAAGCAGCCCGCGCGCCGCTGGGCCGACGGCACCGACGCGCCGCTGTGGACGCCCGGGCGCCTGTTCAAGCTGTTCCCCAACCTCGGCGAAATGCCCAACCGCCCGGGCGGGCGCATGAGCGGCGGCGAGCAGCAGATGCTCACGGTGGCGCGCACCTTGATGGGCAACCCCTACCTCGTGCTGCTGGACGAGCCTTCCGAAGGCGTGGCGCCGGTGATCGTCGAGCAGATGGCCCACATGATCCTGGCGCTCAAGGCGCAGGGCGTGAGCATTCTGCTGTCCGAGCAGAACATGCACTTCGCCGAGCTGGTGTCCGACCGCGCCTATGTGCTCGAAAAGGGGCAGATCCGTTACCAGGCCACCATGGCCGAGTTGGCGGCCAACGACGAAGTGCGCCGCGCCTATCTCAGCGTCTGAGTCAGTTCTTCTTCTCCTTCTTTTTCACCCTCCCGGAGTCCACGCCATGCATCGCAGAACCCTTGTGAAATCCGCCGCCGCCTTCGGGCTGGCCAGCGGCCTCGGCAGTTTCGGTTTCAACGCCTTCGCGGCCGGCAAGATCAAGCCCGGCGCCAAGGCGGCGCTGATCGTGGTGGACGTGCAGAACTGCTTTCTGGACGGCGGCACGCTCGCGGTGAAGGGCGGCAACGAAGTCATTCCGGTGATCAACGCGCTGGCGCCCGCGTTCGAGAACATCGTCGTCACGCAGGACTGGCACACGGCCGGCCATGCGTCCTTTGCCAGCACCTACAGCGGCAAGAAGCCCTTCGAGACCACCAAGCTCGCCTACGGCACGCAGGTGCTGTGGCCCGACCACTGCGTGCAGGGCACCGACGATGCGGCGCTCGGCAAGGAGCTGAAGGTGCCCACGGCGCAGCTCATCATTCGCAAGGGCTTCCACAAGGACATGGACAGCTACTCGGCCTTCGAAGAAGCCGACCACAAGACGGCCACGGGCCTGGCCGGCTACCTGAAGGCGCGCGGCATCAAGACCGTGTACGTCACCGGCCTGGCCACCGACTTCTGCGTGGCCTGGACCGCGATGGACGCGCGCAAGGCCGGCTTCGACGCCTACGTGATCGAGGACGCCACGCGCGGCATCGACCTCAACGGCTCGCTGGCCGCGGCGTGGAAGCAGATGGCGGCCAAGGGCGTCAAGCGCATCCAGTCGGCCGACATCCAGACCGCGTGACCCACCCACCCACGAGACCCACCGACGCATGAAGCTTTCGATTTCAAGGCGCGCCATGCTGGCGGGCAGCGCAGCCCTGGCCCTCGGCCCCGGCCTGCTTCGCTCGGCACGCGCGGACAACGGCGTGAGCGACACCACCATCCGCATCGGCCAGTCGGCCGTGTTCAGCGGGCCGGCCAAGGACTTCGGCGTGGACTACCGCGCCGGCATCAAGCTGTACTTCGACCGGGTGAACAAGTCGGGCGGTGTGAACGGCCGCAAGATCGAACTCATCAGCTACGACGACGCCTACGACCCCGCGAAGACGGCCGTCAACACGGCCAAGCTGATCGACGAGGACAAGGTCTTTGCGCTCACCGGCTACGTGGCCACCGGCAACCTGGCCGCCGCGATGCCGCTGGCCGAGAAGGCCGGCGTGCCGATGTTCGCGCCGCTGGTGGGCACCAGTTCGTTTCGCGCCAAGGTCAACCGCCACCTGTTCCATGTGCGCGCGGGTTATGACGTGGAGCTGCGCAAGATCATCAGCCACCTGTCGACCATCGGCATCCAGTCGATCGCGGTGGTGTACCAGGACAGCGCCTTCGGCAAGTCGAACCTGGCCACTTGCGAAGAGCTGGCCGCCGACTACAAGGTGAAGGTGCTCAAGACCTTTCCGCTGGCCATCACGGCGGAAGACGCCAAGGCGGTCGTCACCGGCCTGGCGGAAGCCAAGCCCGGCGCGGTCGTGATGATCATGGCCGGACGCATGGTCGAGGTGTTCATGCGCGACTACCGCGCCAGTGCCGGCGGTGCGCCGCTGTACACGCTGTCAGTCGGCATCACCGACGCGGCGGGCTCTGCCAAGCGGCTCGACGGCAAGCTCGCGGGCCTGGTCACGGCCAGCATCGTGCCGCCGCCGCAGGCGCTGCGTGTGCCCATCGTGGCCGACTACCAGCGCGACCGCGCGGAGTTCGGCGAGAAGATCGACAGCTACACCTCGCTGGAGGGCTACATCGTGGCGCGGGTGATGGTCGAGGGCCTGCGCCGCGCGGGCAAGGCGCTCACGCACGACAGCTTCATTGCCGGGCTCGAGAGCATCGGCAGCACGCGCTTCGGCGAATTCCCGGTCGAGTACAGCGCGAAGAACCACAACGGCTCGACCTTCGTGGACCTGGAGATGTACACCCGTGACGGCCAGTTGCGGCGCTGAGCCGCTGCACCTGCGGGTCAACGGGCAGGCGCAGGCGATAGAGGGCGTGCCGCGCGAGGCGACGCTGCTGCACCTGCTGCGCAACGACCTGGGGCTGAACGGCCCCAAGTACGGCTGCGGGCTGGGGCAGTGCGGCGCGTGCACGGTGCATGTGGACGGCGTGGCCGCGCGCGCCTGCGTGATTCCCGCGCACGGCGTGGCGGGCCGCGCCATCACCACGCTCGAAGGGCTTGGGGCACGCGGCGCCTGGCATCCGGTGCAGGCCGCATTCGAAGACGCGCAGGCCGCGCAGTGCGGCTACTGTTTGAACGGCATGGTGATGCAGGCGGCGGCCTTGCTGGCACGCGACCCCGAGGCCGACGAGGCGCGCATCCGCGCGGAGCTGTCGGGCAACCTGTGCCGTTGCGGCACGCACATTGAAATTCTGGATGCGGTGCAGCGTGCGGCTGTGGGCATGCGGGCGAAGGCACGGTCATGAGCGGCCCGCGTTGTTCCCTCTCCCTCTGGGAGAGGGTTAGGGTGAGGGCATCGGCCTTCGCAAAAGCACATCCCTCACAAGCGCCGCTGGCCCTCACCCCAGCCCTCTCCCAGAGGGAGAGGGAGCAAGACGGGGACATGGCGCGAGACAGGGAGACGCGGCGGACCCGCGTCGAATTCTTCTCGGCCGACGCCGTGCTGCTCATGGCACTCGAATCCACGAGCAGCCCGCGTTGTCCCCTCTCCCTCTGGGAGAGGGCTAGGGTGAGGGCATCGGCCTTCGCAAAAGCACATCCCTCACAAGCGCCGCTGGCCCTCACCCCAGCCCTCTCCCAGAGGGAGAGGGGGCAAGACGGTGACATGGGGCAAGACGGGGCCATGCAGCAACACAGGGAGCAGTTGCAAACGCCATGACCCGCCGCGCCGACCTCCCCCAGACCCGCGCCGAATTCCTCTCGGCCGACGGCGTGCTGCTCGTCGTGCGCGACGCTCCGCCCGCGCCGCCGCCCGTCAAGGGCCAGCCCGCGCTGATCGCCGGCAACCCGCTCGAAGGCGACGAGGTGCTGCTCGCCGTGTGGGACGACGGCAGCGCCTCCGCGCTCAACGGCCACGTCGACCTGGGCACCGGCATCCAGACCGCGCTGGGCCAGATCGTGGCCGAGGAGCTCGACCTCGGCATGCCCTGCGTGCGCGTGATGCTCGGCGACACCGCGCGCGTGCCCAACCAGGGCGCGACCATCGCGAGCGCATCGATCCAGATCCATGCGCAGCCCCTGCGCCTGGCCGCCGCGCAGGCACGTGCCTGGCTGCTGGCACGCGCGGCCGAACGGCTCGGCGTGCCTGCCGAAGACCTGCAGGTGCGCAACGGCGTGGTGCGCGTCACCGACGAACCCGAGCGCCACCTCAGCTACGCCGACCTCGTGGCAGGCCAGCGCACCGTGCTGCGCCTGGACGCGCAAGTAAAACCCAAGAACCCCGCCGACTACCGCATCGTCGGCACGCGCCAGGCCCGCGTCGACATTCCCGCCAAGCTCGCGGGCGAACTCGTCTTCGTGCACGACATGCGCGTGCCCGGCATGCTGCACGGCCGCGTGGTGCGCCCGCCGTACGCGGGCGCGGACCACGGCGAGTTCATCGGCAACACGCTCGACGCGGTCGATGCGTCGTCCATCGCGCACATTCCCGGCATCCGCGCCGTGGTCGTCATTCGCGACTTCGTCGGCATCGTGGCCGAGCGCGAGGAGCATGCCGAACAGGCGCTGCGCGAACTGCGCGTGTCCTGGAAGCCCTGGCCCGGCATGCCCGACCTGAGCGACGTGGCACAGGCCCTGCGCGACAACCCGTCCACCCAGCGCCTGCTGGTCGACGAAGGCGATGTCGACGGCGCCATGGCCGCCGCCGCGCAGCCCATGCGGCGCACCTACGTGTGGCCGTACCAGATGCATGCGTCCATCGGCCCGTCGTGCGCGCTGGCCGACTGGCAGCCCGCCGACGGCAGCGGCATGCAGCTGCGCTGCTGGGCCGGCTCGCAGAACCCGCATGTGCTGCGCGCGGATCTGGCCAAGCTCATGGGCGTGGAAGACGTGCAGGTCGACGTGGTCCGCATGGAGGCCGCGGGCTGTTACGGCCGCAACGGCGCCGACGACGTGGCCGCCGATGCCGCGCTGCTGGCGCGCGCCGTGGGCGCGCCGGTGCGCGTGCAGCTCACGCGCGAGCAGGAGCATGCGTGGGAGCCCAAGGGCGCCGCGCAGCTCATGGAGATCGACGGCGGCCTCACGGCCGACGGCCGCGTGGCCGCCTACGACTTCGAAACCTCCTACCCGTCGAACGGCGCGCCCACGCTGGCGCTGCTGCTCACGCGCACCATCGAGCCGGTGGCGCAGGCCTACGAAATGGGCGACCGCACCGCGCGCCCGCCCTACAGCTACGACAACCTGCGCGTGAAGGTGAACGACATGGCGCCGATCGTGCGCGCCTCATGGCTGCGCGGCGTGTCGGCGCTGCCGAGTTCGTTTGCGCACGAGTCGTACATCGACGAGCTGGCCACGGCCGCGGGTGTCGACCCGGTGCAGTTCCGCCTGCGCTACCTGCAGGACCCGCGCGCGGTGGAACTGGTGCAGGCCACCGCGCAGAAGGCCGGCTGGCGCATGCGCACCGGGCCGCAGGAGCATGCGGACGGCGGGCTGGGGAAGGGCGGCGACATCCTCTTCGGCCAGGGCTTTGCGTATGCGCGCTACATCCACAGCAAGTGGCCCGGCTACGGCGCCGCCTGGGCCGCGTGGGTGGCCGATGTGGAGGTGAACCGCCAGACCGGCGAGGTGCATGTGCGCCGCGTGGTGGTGGGGCACGACGCGGGGTTGATGATCAACCCCGCCGGCGTGGAGCACCAGATTCACGGCAACGTGATCCAGACCACCAGCCGCGCGCTGAAGGAGCGCGTGCAGTTCGCGCCGCAGCAGCCACAACAGCAGGGCGATGCGGCCGCGGGCGGCGCGCAACTGCCGGGCGTGCTGCCCTCGGGCGTGATCGCCAGCCGCGAGTGGGGCAGCTACCCGATCATCAATTTCCGCGAAGTGCCGGTGATCGAGGTGATGCACATGCCGCGGCCCGGCGAGCCTTCGCTGGGCGCGGGGGAGTCGTCGTCGGTGCCGGGCACGGCGGCGATTGCGAATGCGATCTTCGATGCGACCGGGGTGCGCTTCAGGTCGCCGCCGTTCACGCCGGAGACGGTGCTGGCGGAATTGAATCGGGGCTTGCTCCCTCCCCCCCTGGGGGAGGGCAGGGGTGGGGGCATGCGGCGCTCGAGTGGTGACGCCGCCGTGCCCCCMKCCCAACCTTCYCCCKGSAGGGGGAGGSGCAAGRCAGATGCGCCCTCGCCCCCACGCAATGGCCTGTGGGCCACCGCGCCCGCCCTCGTCCTCGGCG
>NNBV01001032.1_pt1 | contig 63504 bp, 55 predicted proteins | sample 1173771 | NCBI WGS metagenome assembly NNBV01 (sample SAMN07173938, study PRJNA388173) | plant metagenome | isolation source: symbiotic tissue sample KVS11 | place: Norway: Troms, Kvaloya island | reverse complement strand
GCAATGCAGGGCTTACTGGTAGCCCTTCGGAAACGGATCCGGCTTGATCAACTCCGCCGACTCCGCCACCACCTTGAACGTGCCATCCGGCTGCCCCTGCCCGATGCGCGCCTTGCTCCACAGATGGTGGTTCGCGTCCAGCTTCACGTAGCCTTCAGGCGCCGTCTTCAGCTCGATGCCCGGCGAGCTGGCCACCACCTTGTCCACGTCGAAGCTGCCCGCCTTCTCCACGGCAGCCTTCCACAGCCAAGGCCCCAGATACCCCGCCTGCGTCACGTCGCCGATCACCGCGTCCTTGCCGTACTTCGCCTTGAAGGCCGCCACAAACTTCTTGTTGTTCTCGTTGTCCAGCGACTGGAAGTACTTCATCGACGAATAGAAGCCCGCGAAGTTCTCGCCCCCCACGCCGGTCATTTCGTCTTCGGTCACGGCCAGCGTCAGCAAGAACTGCTTGTCGCCGGTGATGCCCGCGGCCTTCAGCTGCTTGTAGAAGGCCACGTTCGACCCGCCCACCACCGCCGCAAAGATGCAGTCGGGCTTGGCCACCTTGATCTTGTTGATCAGCGAGTTGAAGTTGGTGTGGCCCAGCGGGTAGTACTCCTCGCCCTTCACGGAACCCTTCTGGAAGTTCTCGATGTGCTTGCGCGCGATCTTCATCGACGTGCGCGGCCAGATGTAGTCGGAGCCCACCAGGAAGAAGGTCTTGGCCTTCTTCTCCTTCGCGCCCCAGTCCAGGCCCCAGATGATCTGCTGCGTGGCCTCCTGCCCGGTGTACATCACGTTCTTGCTCTGCTCCAGGCCTTCGTAGAAGGTGGGGTAGTACAGGAGACCGTTCTCTTTCTCGAACACCGGCAGCACCGCCTTGCGCGAGGCGCTGGTCCAGCAGCCGAACACCGCGGCGCAGTGGTCGTTGACCAGCAGCTTCTTCGACTTCTCGGCAAAGGTGGGCCAGTCGGAGGCGCCGTCTTCCTTGATGACCTTGATCTTGCGGCCCAGGATGCCGCCCATGGCGTTGATCTGGTCGATGGCGAGCTGCTCGGCCTGGATGGAGCCGGTCTCCGAAATGGCCATGGTGCCGGTGGACGAATGCAGCTGGCCCACGGTCACTTCGGTGTCGGTCACCGCCAGCTTGGTGGTGTTGACCTTGGCCGTGGGGAACTGCCCCTGGCCGAAGCTCAGGCCGCTCAGGCCCATCACGGGCAGCGCGGCGGCGCCCTGCAGCAAGCGGCGGCGGCGCATGGCCAGGGCATCGAGAGAAAGATCGGAATCACGCGACATCAGGAAACTCCAGCAGGTTGAAGAAAGGGTGAGCAGGAAGACGTTGGCCGCGCACCATCGAAGTGCATCGGACGGTGCCGCGAGCACCATGGCTGGTACTTTAGAAATCACCCGCCTCGGCGCGAATACGTCATTCAACGTAGCGGCGCGCCTGCGCCCTGCCCCCAGACTCGCGGGCCAGACAACGCGCAAGGCAACCGGCAATCCAACCCGTTTCGTCGAGCACGACGCAAGCGCACGGAGCGCTTCTTGCAGTACCCGCCCCATGCCACTGCCGCCGCCGCGAGAACCCACCATGACCTCCGTCTCCGGACAGAAGATCTTTCGCATCCGCCGCGACTACAACGCCTGGGTCGCGAACGAAACGCTGGAGGACTACGCGCTGCGCTACACGCCGCGCAGCTTTCGCAAGTGGTCGGAGTTCCGCGTGGCCAACGCGGCCTTCGGCGCCACGTCGTTCCTGGCGCTGGAGGCCATCGGCGGCGCCATTGCGCTGAGCTACGGTTTTTCGAACGCGCTGTGGGCCATCCTGGTGGTGGGGCTCATCACCTTTCTCACCGGCCTGCCCATCTCGTACTACGCGGCGCGCCATGGCGTGGACATGGACCTGCTCACGCGCGGCGCGGGCTTCGGCTACCTGGGCTCCACGCTCACGTCGCTGGTGTATGCGAGCTTCACCTTCATCTTCTTCGCGCTGGAGGCCGCCATCCTCGCGCTGGCGCTGCAGATGTACCTGGACTGGCCGCTGTGGCTGCTGTACATGGTGTCGTCGATCGTCATCATTCCGCTGGTGGCGCGCGGCATCACGCTCATTTCGGGCCTGCAGCTGTGGACGCAGCCGATCTGGATCGTGCTGTTCGTCTGCCCCTTCATTGCGGTGCTGGTGAAAAAGCCCGAGCTGTACGCCGACTTCACCAGCCTGGTGGGCCGCACGTCGGACAGCAGCGGCTTCGACCCGCTCATGTTCGGGGCGGCCGCCACGGTGGCCTTCTCGCTGGTGGTGCAGATCGGCGAGCAGGTCGACTACCTGCGCTTTCTGCCCGAGAAAACCGCGGCCAACCGCACCCGCTGGTGGGCCGCGGTGCTCATCGCCGGGCCGGGGTGGATCGTGCCGGGCATGCTGAAGATGATGGGCGGCGCGTTCCTGGCCTTTCTGGCGCTGCAGCACGAGATACCGGCCAACCACGCGGTCGAGCCCACGCAGATGTACCTCACGGGCTTTTCTTATGTGCTGCACGACCCGGCCTGGGTGCTGGGCATCACGGTGCTGTTCGTGGTGGTGTCGCAGATGAAGATCAACCTCACCAACGCCTATGCCGGCTCGCTCGCGTGGTCCAACTTTTTCGCGCGGCTCACGCACAGCCACCCGGGGCGCGTGGTGTGGCTGGTGTTCAACGTGGTCATCGCCATCCTGCTGATGGCGCTGGGCGTGTTTGCCGCGCTGGAGCATGTGCTGGGCGTGTACAGCAACATCGCCATTGCCTGGGTGGGTGCGCTGGTGGCCGACCTGGTCATCAACAAGCCGCTGGGCTGGAGCCCCAAGACCATCGAGTTCAAGCGCGCGCACCTGTACGACATCAACCCGGTCGGCCTGGTCGCGATGCTGGTGGCGGCGGCCCTGGCCATGCTGGCCTATTCGGGCGCGCTGGGCCATTGGGCCAAGGCCTTCTCGCCCTTCATCGCGCTGGTGACGGCCATGGCCGTGTCGCCGCTGCTGGCCTGGCGCACGCGCGGGCGCTACTACCTGGCGCGCACCGACATCGACCGTTGGGCGCCGGGCGAGAGCGTGAAGTGCTCGGTGTGCGACAACAGCTTCGAGTCGGAAGACATGGCGCACTGCCCGGCCTACAGCGCGCCCATCTGCTCGCTGTGCTGCACGCTCGAATCGCGCTGCCACGACCGCTGCAAGACCAACTCTCGCGCGGCCGAGCAAATGAGCGGCTGGCTGCAGGCGATGCTGCCGCCGGCGCTGTCGGGGCGGCTCAACTTTCGCGTGGCGCACTACCTGCTGGTGGCCGCCTCGCTCATCTCGCTGCTGGCCACCGTGGTGGGCGTGGTGTATGCGCAGGAAGCGCTGGCGGGCACCAGCGACGCGGTGATGGCCACGGCCTTTCTGAAGGTGTTCGCGCTGCTGTCGGTGGTGGCCGCGGTGGCCGCGTGGTGGGTGGTGCTGGGCAGCGAGAGCCGCCAGATGGCGCAGGAAGAATCGAACCGCCACAACAACCTGCTGGCGCTTGAAATAGAAGCCCACCGCCGCACCGACGCCGCCCTGCAAACGGCCAAGGAAGCCGCCGAGGCCGCCAACCAGGCCAAGACCCGCTACGTGGCCGGCATGACGCACGAGCTGCGCACGCCGCTCAACAGCATCCTGGGTTACTCGCAGATCTTGCTGAAGGGCGATGCGGCATCGCCGCCGCGCGAGGCGGTGCAGACCATTCACCGCAGCGGCGAGCACATGCTGGGGCTGATCGACGGGCTGCTCGACCTGGCGCGCATCGAGGCCGGGCGGCTGCAGCTGGAGCCCGCGCCGCTGGCGCTGCCCGCCTTTCTCGACCAGCTGGTGCACATGGTGCGCCCGCAGGCGGAGAACAAGGGCCTGGCCTTCGTCTACACGCATGCCGGGCGCCTGCCGCCCTGGGTGCATGCCGACGCGAAGTGGCTGCGCCAGGTGCTCATCAACCTGCTGACCAACGCGGTGCGCTTCACCGACAGCGGCACCGTCACGCTGCATGTGGATGCGCGGCGCGAGGTGCTGCGCTTCGACGTGGTCGACACCGGCATCGGCGTGGCGCCGCAGGACCACCAGCGCATTTTTCTGCCCTTCGAGCGCGGGGCCGCGGGCCGCCGGCGGGGCGAGCCGGGCACGGGGCTGGGCCTGACCATCACCGGGCTGCTGACCTCGCTGATGGGCGGCGAGCTGAAGCTGGCATCCACCTCTTCGCAGGGCAGCACCTTCAGCGTGCGCGTGTACCTGCGCGCGGTGGCCGACCCCGGCCCGCTGGCCAAGGCCGGCGCGCCGCGCCAGCCGGTGTCGGGCTACCTGGGTGCACGGCGCACGCTGCTGGTGGTCGACGACCAGCCGGTGCAGCGCCAGATGCTGGCCGGCATGCTGATGCCGCTGGGCTTCGAGGTGCGCGAGGCCGCCAGCGGCACCGAGTGCCTGGACAGCCTGCGCGAAGAGCTGCCCTCGGCCATCCTGCTCGACCTGACGATGGACGACATGGACGGCTGGCAAACAGCAACTTCAGTGCGCGCCTCTGGCTTCAAGGACATTCCGATCATCATCGTCTCGGCCAACATGTTCGAGAACCAGGCCGAGCGGCTGCACGCCGCGGGCTGCCAGGCCTTCGTGGGCAAGCCGGTGATCGAGTCGGTGCTCATCGCCACGCTGGAGCGGCACCTTGGGCTCGAATGGATCAGCGAGGCCGACGCCATGGCGCCCGGCACCGCCGATGAAGAAGCACCGCCACGGCCGCCGCAGCTCGCGCTGTCGGAAGACGACCGCGCCGAGCTCATGCGCCTGGTGCAGATGGGCCATGTGCGCGGCCTGCACACCGCGCTCGACCGGCTGGCCGCCGCGTCGCCCTCCGCGGCGGCCACCTGCACCTGGCTGCGCGGCATGGTCACGCGCTTCGAACTCGACAACCTTCGCAACGCACTGGCAGAAGATGCAGACACCCTCGCCCCTTGAGCCCCAACGCCTCGAACCAGAGCGCCCGGAACCAGAGCGCCCGGCGTCGGAACGCCCCGTGGTCCTGGTGGTCGACGACGCCCCCAGCAGCCTGGGCATGCTGTGCGACACGCTGGAGGCCAGCGGCTACACCGTGCTGGTGGCGGCTGACGGCGAGGCCGCGCTGCAGCGGCTGGAGCTGGTGGTGCCCGACGCGATATTGCTCGACGGCCTGATGCCCGGCCTGTCGGGTTTCGAGACCTGCCGGCGCATCAAGGCCAACCCGGCGCTGGCGCACATCCCGGTGCTGTTCATGACCGGGCTGTCGGAAACCGCGCACGTGGTCGAAGGCTTCGAATGCGGCGGTGTCGACTACGTGGTGAAGCCCATTCGCGCGCAGGAGGTGCTGGCGCGGCTGCACACGCATGCGCGCAACGCCCGCATCACGCGCATGGCGCGCGACGCGGTGGACGTGGCCGGCATGGGCGTGGTGTTCGTCGACACGCGCGCGCGCATCGCCTGGCGCTCCCCGCAGGCCGCGCTGTGGCTGCATGCGCTAGAAGACCCGGTGGCGCCGGGGCTGCTGCCCGCCTCGCTGCAACCGGCGCTGGCCCCGGGCGCGTCCATTGCCATCGGCACCGCCACGGGCATGCGGCTGTCGGTGCGCAACCTGGGCGCGGCGGCGCTGGGGGAAACGATGCTGCTGTTCGCGATCCAGCGGGACGGCGCGGGCGGCCCGGGCAGCCAGGGCGGTGCTTCTTCGGCGCGCCTGGCCGATGCCGCCCTCACGCCGCGCGAGACCGAGGTGCTCTCCTGGCTCGCCAAGGGCAAGACCAACCGCGACATCGGCGAGATTCTGGGCACCAGCCCGCGCACGGTGAACAAGCACCTGGAGCACATCTTCGAAAAGCTGGGAGTCGAAACGCGCGCGGCGGCCGCGGCGCTGGCCAGCAGCGGTATGTAACCCCTGCGGGGTAACCGCCCCCGGGGTACATGGTCTTGCGTGGCGAACACTGGGGTTGCGATCAAAATCCGATCGCCACCGGAGTCACTCATGCTGACAAGCCTGCTGCAGTTTCCGCCCCGCGAAAGCGCCTACCGGCGCAAGTTTCTGGCCAACACCGACGAGAACCTGTTCATGGGCTCGTTCGACAGCTTCGCGGCGGCCGAGGCCGGCGCGCCGCCCTCCAAGGCCGTGGGCTACGCCAACGCCGACGCGGGCGAGCTGTACAGCCCGCAGATCTATTTCTACGACTACCCGGCCCTGTTCTGGCTGGGCCGTTCCATCGACGCGGGACTGACCCGCATCTTCGACCTGGGCGGGCACGTGGGCATCAAGTACTACGCTTTTCGGCGCGTGCTGAGCTACCCCGACACCCTGCACTGGACGGTATGCGACGTGCCCGGCGTGGTGGAAAGCGGCCGGGCCATGGCCGTCAAGCGCGAGGCCACCGCGCAGCTGGACTTCACCACCGACTACCGCGACGCCAGCGGCTGCGACGTGCTGTATGCGTCGGGCAGCCTGCAGTACCTGCCGGTGCGCATGGACGCGATTCTTTCCGCGCTGCCCACCAAGCCCCAACGCATCGTCATGAATACCACGGCCGTGCACCCGGAGCGCACCATCTTCACGCTCAACAGCATCGGCGTGGCCGTGTGCCCGTACCGCATCCAGCACCACGACGAGCTGCTGGCCGACCTGGCGCGCAGCGGCTACAAGAAGCGCGACGTGTGGCGCAACGAGGGCAAGCCCATCGCCGTGCCCTTTGTTCCAGGCGGCGACAAGCCCTACTACGCAGGCTGCTGCTTCGACCTGGCGGGCTGACTGCACCCGGGCTCGGCCCGCACCTCGATTGTTTCCACCGCGGAAACCGAGTAACGCTGCAGCGCGCCCAGCGCCCCGCTCCAAGGCCATGAAAATTCGGGGCCGGCGCCATGTGCGCGCGCGACCTTTCACTTTCAATTCAACCGAGCAATCCATGTCCAACTCTTCTGCCCAACCCGCCACCGACGAACCAACCGCCGCCAAACTGCTCGACACCCTGCAGTGGCGCTATGCGACCAAGAAAATGGACCCGACGCGCAAGGTGCCCAAGGAAAAGCTGGAGCGCATCCTCGAGGCCGCCCGCCTGGCGCCGACGTCCAGCGGCCTTCAGCCGTTCGAGATCTTCGTGGTGACCGACCCGGCGGTGCGCGAACGCATCAAGCCCATCGCATGGAACCAGGGCCAGGTCGTCGATTGCTCGCACCTGCTCGTCTTCGCCGCCTGGGACGACTACACGGCCGAGCGCATCAACCACATGTTCGACCTGACCAACACCGTGCGCGGCACAAAGAACGAAGGCTGGGAAAACTACCGCGCCATGCTGCTGGGCAGCTATCCGCAGCGCGACAGCGAAGTCAACTTTGCGCACGCGGCCCGCCAGGCCTACATCGGGCTGGCCGCGGCACTGATTGCAGCGGCGCATGAAGAAGTGGACAGCACTCCCATGGAGGGCTTCGACCCCGCGGCGCTCGACGACATCCTGGGCCTGCGCGCGCGCGGCCTGCGCAGCGTCGCCATCCTGCCGGTGGGCTACCGGGTGGCGGACGAAGACTGGCTGGTCAACCTCACCAAGGTGCGCCGGCCGCGTGAACAGTTCGTCACGGAAGTCTGAGGCGGCGTCGAGCGGGTCAGCCTGCGTGGCCCGGTGCAGGGCTGCGCAGGCGGCTTTTTTCATATCGGCATCCATTCACGCTTTGATCGCGCTCTGTATTGCCCTGCACAGATCACCTCTGATTCAGCATTAATTGATATCTTTTACTCTTGCTGCCGTCAAAAAAAATAACATGCTTTGACAAACGTCAAATAGCCAAATGGCGCAATGCCAGAATGGCAGCCCTCCGCCTATGATGCCCCTTCGAACAGGGAGAAACATATGAGCGGCACGGAATGAAAAAAATTGGCATGGCGATGGCGTCGCTATACGCCCTGTTTTGCGCAGGGCTCATCCTCATTCTCCCGATGAACAAATTCGAGTGGATGCTGGACGAGCCAAGCGCGCGCACGGAAGGCCTGACTTTTTGCGGACTGCCAATTGACGATGGCATCGATCTCAGGAGCGGTTATTTGTTTTTGCTGATTCCTTTTTTGGCAATAGGAATAACGCAATCGATCCGGCAAAAAAGAATTCACTACACGCTGTGGATATTCTTCATGCTGCTGGCAATTTGGGGATGGCGATTTTTTATTCATTATCCGATTTGCTGAATCGAAATAATTGATCAATCAAGTCGCTATCGGGCTGAATACGCGATGGACAACACCCAGAACCTGAAGGGCCAGCGGTCGACATAAGGTCAAACACCCATTCGACTGACGGCTGAATGACAGCCCCGGCTTCTACGATGGGCGCTTCCAGGAAGCCATCAGGAGACACGCCCATGAAGCACACCACGCCCTTTCTCGCCCTCACGCGCCGCGCCGCCCTCCCCCTCATCGCGGCGCTCGCGCTCGCCGGCTGCGGCGGCCTCGGCACCGCGAAGAACGACGGGCCCGCCACCACCACCGCCGACATCCACGTCATGACCTCCGGCGGCTTCACCGCCGCCTACAACGACCTGCGCCCCGCGTTCGAACGCAGCAGCGGGCGCACCGTGAAGACGGCGTACGGCGCCTCGATGGGCAATGCCAGCGACTCCATTCCCAGCCGCCTGTCGCGCAACGAGCCGGCCGACGTGGTGATCCTGGCGCGCCCCGCGCTCGACGCGCTGGTGGCGCAGGGCAAGGTGCTGCCGGGCAGCCAGGTCGACCTGGTGCGTTCGGCCATCGGCTTCGCGGTGCGCAAGGGCGCGCCCCGGCCCGACATCGGCACGGTCGAGGCGCTCAAGCGCACGCTGATCGCGGCACCGTCCATCGCCTACTCGGCCAGCGCCAGCGGCACCTACTACGAGACCGAGCTGCTGAAAACGCTGGGCATCGAGGCGCAGGTGCTGCCCAAGAGCAAGCGCATCCTGAGCGAGCGCGTGGGCACCGTGGTGGCCCGGGGCGACGCGGCGCTGGGCCTGCAGCAGGTGAGCGAGCTGCTGCCGGTGGCCGGCATCGACTACATCGGCCCGCTGCCGGCCGAGGTGCAGCGCGTGACGGTGTTTTCCGCCGGCATCGCCAGCGCGTCGAAGCAGCCGGAGGCCGCGCGCGAGCTCATTCGCTACCTGAACTCCCCTGCCGCCGCGCCGACCATTGCGAAGACGGGGCTGGAGCCCATCACGGCGCGCTGAACCGAAGGAAGGCGCTGCGCTGAAAGCGGCGCCCCTGTCGGCCCAGCGGCTTGCGGGCCTACCGGCTCTCGATGAGCTGCTTCACCCGCCGCGCCAGCACGTCCATCTCGAAGGGCTTGGTCATCACATGCATGCCGGGGTCGAGGTGGCCGTGGCTCAGCACCGCGTTCTCCGCGTAGCCGGTGATGAACAGCACCTTCAGGCCGGGCCGCGCGGTGCGCGCCGCGTCGGCCACCTGCCGGCCGTTCATGCCGCCGGGCAGGCCCACGTCGCTCACCAGCAGGTCGATGCGCTGGCGCGGCGCCTGCAGGATGCGCAGCGCCTCGGCGCCGTCGCCGGCCTCCAGCGTGGCGTAGCCCAGGCCCTGCATCACCTCCACGATGATCATGCGCAGCGCAGGCTCGTCGTCCAGCACCAGCACGGTGTCGCCCTGGTCGGCGCGCGGCGCCTGCGGTGCCTCCTCCGGCGGGCTGGCGGCGTCTTCCTGCATGTCGTGGCGAGGCAGGTAGATGGTCACCGAGGTGCCCGTGCCCACCTCGGAGTAGATGCGCACCTGCCCGCCCGACTGCTTGGCAAAGCCGTAGATCATCGACAGGCCCAGGCCGGTGCCCATGCCGATGGGCTTGGTGGTGAAGAAGGGGTCGAAGGCGCGCGCCACCACGTCGCCGGGCATGCCCACGCCGTTGTCGCTGACGGTGAGCGACACGTACTGCCCCATGGGCAGGTCGCGCTCGCGCGCGGTGCGCGCGTCGATCCAGCGGTTGGCGGTTTCCACCACCAGCTTGCCGCCCTCGGGCATGGCGTCACGCGCGTTGATGCACAGGTTGAGCAGCGCGTTCTCCAGTTGGCCGGGGTCGGCGTGCACGTTCCACAGGCCCACGGCGGCCACGGTTTCCAGCGTGATGTGCGGGCCCAGCGTGCGGCGCACCAGCTCTTCCATGTCGGTGACCAGCCGGTTGGCGTTGAGCGACTTGGGCTCCAGCGTCTGGCGGCGCGAGAAGGCCAGCAGCCGGTGCGTGAGCGCCGCCGCGCGCTTCACGGCGCCCTGCGCCACGCCCACGTAGCGCTCCATGTCGGCCGGCTTGCCCTCCAGGCCGCGCCGGCGCATCAGCTCCAGGCTGCCGCTGATGGCGGCCAGCAGGTTGTTGAAGTCGTGGGCCAGCCCGCCGGTGAGCTGGCCCACGGCTTCGAGCTTCTGGCTCTGGCGCAGTTGCTCGCGCGCGGCGTCCAGCTCGGCGGCACGCTCTTTCTGCTCGCTGATGTCGCGCGCGGCCGCGTACAGAAAGCCGTTGTCGGGCACCGCCGTCCAGGAGAGCCAGCGGTAGCCGCCGGCCTTGGTGCGGTAGCGGTTCTCGAAGCCGCTGGTGCGCGCGCCGCCCGAGAGGCGGGCCAGTTCGGCTTCGGTGCCGCGGCGGTCGTCGGGGTGCAGCAGCTCGACGAAAGGCATCGCGCGAATTTCGTCGGCGGTCCAGCCCAGCAGCTTTTCCCAGGCCGGGTTCACGGCGATGAAGTAGCCCTCGTGGTTGGCCACGCCCAGCAGGTCCTGGCTCAGCGCCCAGGTGCGGTCGCGCTCGTGCGTGCGCTCGCGCACCTGGTGCTCCAGCGACGCGGCCAAGGCCTGCAGCTCGGCCTGCGCCTCGCGCCGCGAGATGGCCGAGCGCACGCGGTCGCCCACCTCGCGCACAAAGTCGAGCTCGTCGCGCGACCAGGGCCGTGCCTGGCCGTGGTTGAGGTAGAGCAGCCCGACCAGCCCGCCGCGCTCGGTGAGCGGCATGTTGACCACGGCGCGCGCGGCAATGGCGTCCAGCGCATCGGCGGTGTCGCGGGTGCGCGGGTCTTCATGGGCGTTCTCGAAGGTCACGGTCACGCCGCGGCGCAGGTCTTCGATGTAGGAGCCGTAGTCCCGAAAGTGCAGCAGCCCGGCCAGGCTGGCCACGCCGGGCGCGGTCCAGTCGCGCCCGATGGCAATGGTCTCGGCCGCGGTGTCCACCAGGCCGTAGCCGGCGCGGTCGACGTTCAGCCGCCGCCCCAGCAGCTCGGAGGCCGCATAGGCGATGTCGCCCGGGTCGTCCATGTCGCGGATGCGGTCGGCCAGCTCCATCAGCGCCAGGCGGCGTGCCTCGGCCTGCGCCATGGCGGCCTGGGCCACGCTGAGCTCGCGCTCGACCAGGCTCTTGGCGCGGCGGTCGGCGGCCTCCGTCAGGGCGCGCCCCACCACCACGGGCAGGCGCGCCAGACGGCCCTTGCTCACGTAGTCGGTGGCGCCGCTCTTGAGCAGCTCCACCGCGTTGTCCTCGCCGATCACGCCCGACACGAAGATGAACGGCGTGTGCGGCGCCATGTGCCGCGCCAGCGCCAGCGCATGCGCGCCCGAGAACCCCGGCAACTCGTAGTCGGACAGGATGAGCGCGTAGGCCTGCTCGGCCAGCGCCGTGGCGAAGCCCGGCTCGTCGCGCACCACCCGCGTGCGCACCGACGGCAAGGCCTGCACCAGCGCGTGGGTGAGCAACTCGACGTCGAAGCGCGAGTCTTCGAGGATCAGCACGTCGAGCGCGTTCACATCCAGGTTCGCGGTCACGGTCTGATCGTTTGGGTCCAGCGGGTGCGGTGTGGCGGCGGTGGCGCCGAGCGGGTCGTTCATCCGGGTCATTCGTGTTTGCGCGCGGCCTTCAGCGAGCCGGGTGGCGGCTCGTTCAGCACCGCCCAGAACACCCCCAGGTCGGCAATGGCCGTCACGAAGCGGTCGAACGCCACCGGCTTGACCACATAGGCGTTCACGCCCAGCTCGTAGCTGCGCAGCACGTCGCTTTCTTCCTGGGACGACGTGAGCATCACCACCGGCATGCTGCGCAGCGCCGGGTCGCCGCGCACTTCCTTCAGCACTTCCAGGCCCGTGACCTTGGGCAGCTTCAGGTCGAGCAGGACCACCGCCGGGTTGCCTTCGGCGCGCTCGCCGTGCTCGCCCTGGCGGCGCAGGTATTCGAGCGCCTGCTCGCCGTCGCGCAGCACCACCACGTCGTTGGCGAGCTGGATGCGCTCCAGCGCAATGAGGGTGAGTTCGAGGTCGCGCTTGTCGTCTTCGACCAGCAGGATCGGCTTAAGCATGTCCTTCTCCATGGGCAGCCGGCGGGGCTGCTTCTGCCTTTTCAGGGCTCCCATGCGGCAGGAGGAAACCGAAGCGCGCGCCGGCGTCCACCTCTCCCTGGGCGTGGACCGTGCCGCCGTGGCGCTCCACGATCCGTTTCACACTGGCCAGGCCGATGCCCGTGCCTTCGAAATCTTCCGCCTGGTGCAGGCGCTGGAACACGCCGAACAGCTTGTCGGCGTACTTCATCTGAAAGCCCACGCCGTTGTCCTGCACCTCGATGCCCTCGGCCGGCGCGCCTTCCAGCTCGCCGCGAAGGGCCCGCACCGCAATGCGCGCGGGGCTGCGCGTGCGCGAGTACTTGACCGCGTTGGACAGCAGGTTGCGCAGCGCCACCTGCAGCAGCAGCGGGTCGGCATGCAGCGCGGGCAGCGCCGGGTCGATCTGCCATTCGACGGCGCGCTCCGGCTCCTGCCGCTTCAGCTCGCGCACCAGGCCTTCGACCAGCGACACGGTGTCGACCGGGCCCCGCTTGAGCGCGGAGCGGCTCATGCGCGAGAAGTCGAGCAGCGCGTCGACCATCTGCGCCGCGAAAGCGGCCGCGTCCTTCACGTTGCCCAGGTAGCGGCGCGCCCGGTCGCTGATCTGCTGGCCTTCGGTCTGCATCACCAAGTCGACATAGCCCGAGATGTGGCGCATGGGCGCGCGCAGGTCGTGCGACACGGTGTACGAGAACGCCTCCAGCTCCTTGTTGACGCGGCCGAGTTCGGTAGCCACCGCGGCCAGCTCCTCGGCCCGGCGCAGCACCACGCCGATGAGCGCCTGGCGCAGCTCCAGCGCCGCGCCCAACTCCGCGCCCGACCAGGGCCGCGAATGGCCGCGGATGTTCTCGACCCAGCTGGCGAAGCTCAGGCGCGGATGAATGCGCCCGCCGTCGGTGCTCACCGGCTTGCGCGGGTCGCCCGCCCAGCGCACGGTGCGCACGATTTCCGGGCGAAACCACAGAATGAGATGGCGGTGCACCTGCGAGATGGAAATGGCCAGCACGCCGGCCGCCGTGCCGTGAAACGCCTCTGCGGGCGCAAAGTGCGTGGCGAGCGCGTCGCTCTCGTACACCTCGGTGCCCAGCCCCGCGATCCAGCCCGCCAGCGCCTGCACCTGCGTGCGCTCGGGCACGTCGCCGGTGCTCCAGACCTCGTCGTCCAGCACCACGGCAACGCCGGTGGCGCGCATCACGCGCAGCATGAGCGAAGGCTCGGCCACCAGGTGCTGCAGGGTGGCGTCGCTCTCGCCCAGGTGCGACACGATCTGCAGCGCGAGCTGGCGCAGCTCCAGCCGCTCGGCCACCAGGCCGTTGCTCTCCTTCGACTGGATCTGCAGCGACAGCAACTGGCCCAGGTGTTCGCAGGCCAGGCGCGTGCCGGTGTCCAGAAAGCGCGGCGCATGGTCGTGGCACGACACCAGGCCCCAGAGCTTGCCCTCGACCACGATCGACACCGACATGGACGACAGCGTGCCCATGTTGCGCATGTACTCCAGGTGAATGGGCGACACGCTGCGCAACTGCGCCTGCGACAGGTCGATGTCGGCGGCGGTGAGCGACGCATCGTGTGCCAGCAGGCGCACCGGCTGGTAGTTGGCGTCGGCAATCAGGCGGAAGTGGTTGACCAGGTACAGCGCGCGCGCCTGCTGCGGAATGTCGGTCGCCGGAAAGTGATGGTTTTCGTAGCTGTCGTAGCCCGGGTCGGCCTGCTCGGCCAGCACCTGGCCGTGGCCCGCTTCGTCGAAGCGGTAGACCAGGCAGCGGCCGAAGCCGGTGACGCGCTTCATCTCCCGCGCGGCCAGTTCGGCCAGCTCGGTCACGCTGTCGGCCTGCTGCAGTTGCGGCAGAAAGACCCGCGTGAGCGAGTAGATCGGCGCCTCGTTGCCGGCACTGGGCCGGGCCGGCTCGAACTCGACGATCAGGTGGCGCTCGCTGCGGTTGGCGGACACGTCGAAATGCGCGTCACCCACGCGCAAGGCGCCCAGCGAGATCGGCGAGGCACCCGGTTGCAGCACGGGAAACGACAGGCCCTGGAGCGTGTGCTGCGCGGCGGCCAGTTGGGCGCCGGGCCAGTTCTCGCTCCAGGCGACCAGCGCCAGCGAGTCGGGCTGCAGCACCAGCAGGCGGCCGTGTGGCTGGATCGAGCCCGGCACGCGAATCGGCTCCAGGTCGCAGGACGACAGGTCGACCGGCACGGGATCGAGTGCGCGGGGTTCCATGAGGGGCACTGTGGACATGGTCAAGCGGCGTCGCGGCAAGCGCGCAGGTCGGTCGTTGGAACAGCGGCGCCGGCATGAAGGCCGAAGCGCGGCATGAGGGTTTCGAAGCCCGCCACAGCGCCGCGTTGGGCCGCGTCCACGGCGGCGGGGCTGTGCAGCGCGGCGGCCAGCTGGGCCACGAAATCCTTCCACTGCGCGGCCAGGCTTTCGGTGGCGTCGACCGGCTGAAAGTAGCGCATCGGGTGCGGCGCCAGGCGCGGGCCGAGGCGCCTGGACATGGCCGCGCCGCCGAGCTGCGACCCTTCGAGCACGTAGGCCAGGCCCCAGGCGAAGGCGGGGTTGCGGGCGGCGTCGGTGAACTGTGCGGGGATGGGGGCGGCAGTTCGACCGGGCATTTTTTGGTCGGGCGTTTGGTCGAGCGTTTGGTCCGGCACGCCAGACGCCACATCGGCGTCTTTCAGGTCGAGCGCGAGCGCGGCCAGGCGTCGCTGCGTACGCCGGGCCACGCGGCCCAGGCCCGGGTCGCCGGACACGGCCAGCGCGTCGCTCACCGCCTCCAGCCAGGGGCGCAGTGCGCGCAGGTGGGCGGCGTAGTCGGCCAGCGTGGCCTGCGCGCGGGCAATGGGCAACTGGCTGTCCAGCGCCTCGTGCAGGGCGTGGGTGGCGCTGCGCAACGGGCGCAGCACGTCGGCCACGGACACCGTGGGCGCAGAGGTCGCAGCGGTTGCAGAGGTCGCACTCATCGCGCCACCGCCTTCGGCACCTTGTCGCCGGCGCCGCGAGCCTCTGCCTCGAGGCGGGCGCACAGCGCGAAGAAGCCGTCGAGCTCGGAGGCCTTGTCGAACACCGCGTCCGCGCCCAGCTCGCGCGCCCAGTCGGCAATGTCGCCGGTGGCGTAGTTGGTCAGCACCACCACGCGCTGGCCGGGGTGGCACTTGCCGCAGCGCTTGACGATGCCCAGGCCCGAGCCTTCCTGCAAGAACAGGTCGACCACCAGCAGGTCCCACCCGCCGGGGTTCTCGTCCAGCCAGGCGACCGCGTCCGCCTCGGTGGTGGCGGTGCCTATCAGGTGCACGTCGACTTCGTCCTCCATCGCCGCAATGAGGTAGTGGCGGATGTGAGGGTTGTCTTCAACGAGAAAAGTGGAAAGCGGCACGGCTGCGGATGGTCGATTTGCGGATGCAGCAAGCCTACGCGAAGCCGCCGCGCGGCCGGTGAGCGCGCTTCCCTACATACGGTAGGAAATCGGCCACGCCGGGCCCATGGCCCATGACCCCGCAGGAGCGCCGTAAACTGGCGCGCCCCCCTGCCCTCCCCCCCTTTTTCTTCCGCTCGAACGCCATGACACAGCCTCAGCCGAACCCCGTCTCTCCCGACCTCGTGCGCGCCTTCGCCCCCGGCGGCACGCTGCGCGCCTCCATCAACCTGGGCAACCCGATCCTTGCCGCCAAGGACGCCGCCAACGGCGAGCCGGTGGGCGTGTCCGTCGACCTGGCGCGCGAGTTCGCTCGCCGGCTGGGCGTGGGCGTGGAGCTGGTGGTGTTCGAGAAGGCCGCCGCCTCGGTCGATGCGGTGAAGAACGAAAAAGCCGACATCGGCTTCTTCGCCATCGACCCGGCGCGCAGCGAGGGGCTGCTGTTCACCGCGCCCTACGTGCTGATCGAGGGCAGCTACCTGGTGCCCGACGCGTCGGCGCTGACCGACAACGCGCAGGTCGATGCACCCGGCCGCCGCATCTCGGTGGGCGCGGGCAGCGCCTACGACCTGTTCCTGACGCGCGAGCTGAAAGCGGCTGCAGTCGTGCGGCTGCAAGGCGCCGGCCCCGCGTTGGCGGCCCTGCGCGCGGGTGAGGTCGAGGTGGCCGCCGGCATTCGCCAGATGCTCGAAGCCGAGGCGCTGCGTGCGCCTGGCGTGCGCGTGCTGCCGGGCCGCTTCATGGTGATCCAGCAGGCCATGGGCACGCCGGCCAGCCGCGGTGCCGCAGCGCAGGCGCTGCTGGCGGCCTTTGTCGAGGAGATGAAGGCCGGTGGCTTCGTCGCGGATGCGCTGAAGCGCCACCGCATCGAGGGTGCAATCGTCGCGCCCGCGGCCTGAAGCCTCAGAGCTTGTACGCCTCGACCGGCCCGCGCGAATAGAACAAGAAATAGCCGGTCGAGGTGCTGAAGCCGTTCTTCTTCCAGCCCGGAGGCACCTTGAACACGCCGAGCTGATCGCTTGAGACACCGACGAAGGCCGTGTTCTCGGTATCGGTCGAGATCTTGTTCCAGCGCTCGCGCGTCACCGGCTGCAGCTGCATCTTGGGTTCGCTCCAGTCGGCGGTGCGCACCTTGTCGCGCATCACATAGCGCTCGCCCTGGCGCTCGATCTTGATGAGCTCCTTGAGCACGCCGTTCTGCTTCACGGCGTAGATGCCGACCAGCTCGGCCTCGGGTTCGCCGCGCGCGCCGCAGCCGGCGAGCAGCATCGCGGCCACGGCAGCCAGGGCCGCTGCCAGCCATTTCAGATTCGTATGCATCGAGGTGTTTCCAGGTGATCGTGAAGGGACGAGGCACGCACCGCCGGTGGCCCGGCCATGCGTGCCCACGCATTCATTCAGGCGCTCAGCGCTTGTCGTTCTCGCGCAGCTTCAGGCTGCCCTGGAAGCGCAGCGCGTGCGGGTACTCCTCCTTCTCCACGCCGGCGTCCACCGCGACCATCTTCTGCTCGCTGGCCTGCGTCTTTGCCAGCATCGGGGCCGGCAGGTTGACGATGCCCTTGACCTGGTCGTACTGCGCCTGCGTGATGCGGCCCACGCCCAGCAGCCGGAACGCGTCGCGCTCTATGTTCAACAGCAGCGGCTTGTTGTCCGCAAAGCGCTGCGCCTTGGCCAGCAGCGCGCTCCACGAAGGCGCGCTGTAGTTGCTCACGTAGTAGTCCTGCCCGGTGGGCCCGGCCAGCACCGCGGTGCAGCCCGGCAGCTCCACCTGCGTGCTGTTGCCGCTCATCACGAAGGTCTTGCGCTGGTCCATCGCGTCGCCGTAGGCCAGCGTGACGGGAATCGTCCAGGCAGAGGCCGGAAACTGGTTCTGGTTGGGAAACGACTCCTGCGTGATGTTCACGTAGGTGCTGTTGCCGGCGCATTGCGCGTCCACCGTGAGCAGCGGAATACCGGTCTGGCGGATGAAACTGTCGCCGATGTCGGCCACCTTCTTGTCGGTGGCCTTCTCCAGCGAACTCCACAGCCGCGACGGCGTGACGTTGCCCAGCGCGTAGTCCTTCAGGTAGATCTGCAGGCCCTTCTGCATCGCCTCTTCGCCGATGTAGTTCTGAATGGTCTCCAGCACGTGGCTGCCCTTGTTGTAGACAAAGATCGACGGGCTGATGAAGCCGAACGAGCCCGCGTCGTTCAGGTTGCGCTGCACCGGCACGGCCGTGCTCTTCAGGTCGGCCACGATCACGCTGTGCTTGTCGAGCACGTAGTCGGAGAAGCTGTAGTACTCAGGGTGAAACTTGATGGTGGTGCGCCTTTCGAACCAGCGCGCGAACGACTCGTTGAGCCACACGTTGTCCCACCAGTCGAGCGTGACCAGGTCACCGAACCACTGGTGCGCCACCTCGTGCGTGACCACCGTCACCGAATACAGCGTGGGCGTGTCGCCCGGCCTGGTGAGCACCGCGTCGGCAAACTCGAAGATGGAGCCCCAGTTCTCCATGCCGCCGAAGCCGGTGTTGGGCTTGTTGTCGTAGCTGTCGTTGGCGGCCACGGTGTCGAACTTCTTGAACGGCAGCGGGATGCCGGTGTACTTGTAGTAATAGTCCATCGACACCTTGGTCCACGCCATCGCAAACTTGGCCCAGTCGGCGCGGCCGGGCGGGGTGAACCAGCGCAGCGGCATGTCGCTGCCGTCCAGCGGGTTCTTGAAGTTGTCGGCCAGCACGTCGAACTTGCCGCCGCCGAAGAAGGCGAGGTACATCGGCATCGAGGGCGTCTTTTCGAAGGCCACGCGCTGGTAGCCGTCGGGCAGTTTCACGGCCTCGGTCTGCGCGCCGTTGGACACGGTCTTCCAGTCGCCCGGCACCTCGGCGGAAATCTCGAAGGTGTGGCGGAACGCCGGCTCGTCCCAGCCCGGGAACCACTGCCGCGCGTAGTTGGTTTCGCCCTGGGTCACGATGGCGTCGCTGCTCACGCCCTCGGGCGTGGAGAGGCCAACCTTGAAGACGCCGGTGGCGGCCGAGCAGAACGGGTTGCGCTGCACTTCGGCGGGCGGGCAGTACTCGGCATCGGAGAACTGGATCTTGCCGTCCCACTCCATGTGCAGCAGGTACTTGCCCTTGGCGATCTGCCCGTCGTTGAGCCGCAGCTGCACGAAGTCGCCCAGCGTCTGCGGCGTGGGAATCAGCGGCGTGGCCACACCGGGGTCGGACACCTTGCGCAGCGTGGTGCGGCCCTTGGCAAAGTTCAGGTTGTGCGCGGCCACCACGATGGCGTCGACCGGCTTGAGCACCTCGATCTCGACGTCGCCACGTCCCACGAAAGTCTTGAGCGCCGCATCGGGGCGGAACCACAGCTTGTAGTTGCTCGGCCAGACGGTGTCGGGCAGCTCCATCGGCTTGGCCGAGCGGTCGACCGCCGCCGCTGCGAGGTTCGATGTGTGGGGCATGCCGTCATCGGGCGCCTTGCCGGTGGCGTCGCCCACCACCACGGGTTCCGACGGCGCGCCAAGGCCGACGCCGCCAAACGAGCCGCCACCGCCACTGTCTCCGCCGCCGCCGCATGCCGTCAACACGGCAAGGGTCACTGCCGTGATGGAAAGCCGATGGAGGAAGGACGCATTGATTTTTTTCATGATCGCCTTTGGGGTTCTCTGGATAAGAAGACACATGCGCCGCCCCTGCATGCGCCAGCTGATGGCCGGCGATGCGCGGAGCGCGCGCGGGAATGAAACGAGCAGCCGATGCCGGAGCAACGGCGGGCGATACGGCGCCCTCCCGGCGAACGCCAGGTTCGTCAGGATCACGCGTGCGCCCGGGTCTTGCCGCAGCTATTCAGGCGGTCCCAGGATGCGAGGCGCGAGCGGCGCCATGCCCGTCGTCATGCGGGGTCTCGAGGGGGAGCGAAAACGGGGTGTGGCTCAGTGCCCGTGCGCGGGCATGGAGCGGTGCCGCAGCGGCGTGCGGTTGGTGCCGATGTGGGCGCTGGGGGGAGTGCCGATGTGGGCGCTGATGTGGGTGCCGGCCCCGGTGCATTGCATCGCGGCCATGGGGAGACTTTCTGCGGCTCTTGTCGTTGGTTTCACGCGCATTCCCTCGTCCATTGAAGTGCGCCAGTTTTATCTGATCGACTGCGTCGGCTCAATGAATTGCGGAACTATTCGCTCTCCAAATGTTCGCGCTGCATAGCCCGAATGGCGTCATCGCATGCAACGCATGCCATGCGCTAAGAAGATGGTTCTGCCGCCGGCACACCTGCTCACGCAGATGACGAAAATCAGCGCGCCGCGCTGTGACAACGCGGCCACAGTACCAAGGTACAAGCCCTCGAAAAAGCTACGAAAGCTGTGAACCAGAGACTGCACCCGCGCCGCGCGTGCGATCGCGCAGCCACAGCAGCAGGCCACAAGCGAACACCACCACCTGCGTGCCGATGAGCAGCGCAAAGCCGGCGAAAAATCCCGATGCCGATGCGGCCGAAGTGACGACTAAACCTGATGCGCCCGATGCCCCCGATGCCCCGTCGCCATGCGACACGGCCATGATCACCCCGCCCATCAACGCCGGCATGAAGCCCGCCACCAGGCTGCCCGCGCCGTTGGTCACGCCGAAGGCACTGGCCGTGTGCTCGGGCCGCGAGCAGTACTGCACCGTGCTCGGAATGGCCGGGCTCTGCAGGCCCCAGAAGAAGTTGGCCGCCACCAGGCAGCAGGCCGCCGCATACGGGTCCTGTGCGTTGATGGCCATCAGCACCGACAGCGCCACGCCCACGCTCGCGCCCATGAAGATGAAGGGCACGCGCTCGCGGCCGATCTTGTCGATGAGCACGCCGCCCACGAACACCGCAAGCACGGTCGCGTACTGCGGCAGCGAAGCGAGCCAGCCCATCTCGCGCAGCGAGAAGCCGCGCGCCTCGCGCAGGTAGGTCGGCAGCCAGTTGCTGCTGCCCCAGAGGTAGGCCAGCGCCGCCGAGGTCAGCAGCGTGATGAGGAACAGGTGCCGCGTGTGCAGCGCGCCCTTCACGATGCCGCCCACGCGCGCCAGCGCCTCGCCGAACGACGAAGGCTTGACGCCGTCGACATGCGCGCCCGGCATGCGCACGAAGGCCAGCACCAGCGGAATGCCCAGCGCGATGTTCATGATGCCCAGCACGTGGAACGAGGTGTCCCACGCGAACTGCGTGAGCAGGTAGCCCACCAGGGGATAACCCACCGCCAGCCCCAGCCCGGTGCCCATGTTCACCAGGGCGTTGGGCTTGCCGTTTTCGTCGCTGCGAAAGTGCGCCTTGATGTAGGCGGACGCCAGCGAGAACAGCGGCCCTTCGGACACGCCCAGCAGAATGCGCGAGGCCAACAGCATGCCGTAGCTGTCGAACATCGGCGATGCCCAGGTCACCACGCCCCACAGCACCAGGCCGAACACCAGGCTGCGCCGCACACCGAACAGCGCCGAGCAGAACGGCGTGAGCACGAAGGCCGACACGCCGTAGCCCAGCATGAAGGCCGTGGCCAGAAAGCCCTGGCTCACGCGGTCGTCCGCCGCCAGGCCCACGTGCGCCAGAAAGGCCTTGTCGGTGATGAGCACCGCGATGTTGATGCGGTCCACATAGGAGATCGCGACGATCACGAACAGCGTGATGACGCCGTACCAACGAAAGTTCTTGCTGCTGCTGTGCATGACCTGTCCTGCGGATGTGGGGTGGCAATGAAGGCGCGGCGCGCGCCCGCTTCAGAACATGTGGCGCATGCCGAACTCGGTGCCGCTGGAGGCCCGGTTCGGCGCGGTGATGGCGCCCGACAGCGCCGCCGCGGCACCGTTGCTGTTGCCGATGCGCGCGATGGTCGCGTACAGCGCGGTGCGCTTCGACAGGTTGTGCACGTAGCCGAGGGCCAGCTTCGACGAGGTGGGTTTCAGCAACGCGCCGGCCGGCGCCAGCCGGTAGCGCGCATACGAGGCCTTGATCTCGCCGGGGCCGATGGGCAGCTGCAGGCCGATGAGCGCGCCGGTGGCATCGGTGGCGCCCTTCGACTCCTTGTACAGCTCGCTCGTGAGCTTCAGGTTCATGAGCGATGCACCGAAGGTGTAGGCCGCGCCCAGGTTGGTCACGCGCAGGTCGCCGCTGGCGTAGCGCGTGCGGCCGGTGGCCAGCGCAATGTTCAGCCCGCCGCTCTGGTAGCCGAAGCGCGCGCCGGTGTGGTCGCCGCCGTGGCGGTTCGACACCCGCGTGTTGGGCAGCAGCGAGGTGGAGTCGTTCTCGCCCATGGCGTACATCACCTGCCCGTAGAAGCCGCCCAGGCTGGCCGGCAACAGGTAGCCGATGCTGTTGGAGGCGCGCGTGCCCGTGGGCGCCACCAGCCCGCCCAGGCCCGAGAAATAGATCTGGTTGGCGCCGATGCCGCCGCCCGTGCCGAAGGGGTCGAAGATGGCCGTGTTCCAGAACGCGGGCACGTAGTCGCGGCCCAGGCGCACCTCGCCGAACGCACCGGCCAGGCTCACGGTGGAGCGGCGGTTGAAGCTCAGCACGCCGGCCGTGCCGTTGCCGCTGGCCTGGTTGTTGGTGTTCGACGGAAAGCCCAGCGCGCTGTCGTTCTGCAGACCCATCTCGAGCCAGAAGTTGGCCGAGTAGCCGCCGCCCAGGTCTTCGGTGCCGCGAAAGCCGAGGCGGCTGAACATGTTGCCGCTGTTGCTCAGCTGCGTCTTGTGGGCCGCGCCAGCGCCGCTGCCCTGGGTGTAGGTGACGGCGGCATCGACCACGCCGAACATCGTGAGGGAGGATTGGGCCAGCGCTCCGCCAGCCGCGCTGATCGAAACCAGCGTGAGCAAGTACTTTTTCATGAAGGATCTCGGGGGGTTTTCTTCTGGCCGCAGGCCTGGGGGTTCAGATGTCGAGCACCAGCCGCGCGCCCTTGCAGCGCGAGACGCAGATCATCATGGTCTTGTTGGACGCACGTTCGATCTTGGTGAGGATGCCGTCGTGGTGGTCGACCTCGCCTTCGAGCACAGAGGTTTCACAGGCGCCGCACACGCCTTCCTTGCAGCTGTGGTCGGGGTTGAGGCCGGCGTCGATCAGGCTGTCGAGAATCGACTTGCCCGCGGGTACTTCCACGCTCTTGCCGCTCCTGGCGCACGCGACCACGCAGCTCTGCGTGGCGCTGGGTGCCTCTACCTGCAGCGCGGCAAAGCGCTCGATGTGCACGTTGGCATAGCCGAGTTGTTCGCAGCTTTTCTCGAAGGCGTCGAGCATGGGCGTGGGGCCGCAGCAGTAGTAGTGGCTGCCTGCGCCCTTGCCTTGGAGCAGTTCGGCGAGCCGGGGCGGTGCGCCCTGTTCGTCGTCGAAGTGCCAGGTGAGCTGCACTTGCTTTTCGCTTGCCAGCGCCTCGATGGCTTCGCAGAAGGCGGCCTCCTTGCGGGTGCGCGCGCAGTACAAGATTTCGACCGGCTGGCCGATGGCCACCAGCCGCTGCAGCATGCACCAGATGGGCGTCACGCCGATGCCGCCGGCCACCAGCACCGAACGCTGCGCGCCCTCCACCAGCTTGAAGTTGTTGCGCGGCGCGGAGATGGGCAGCGTCATGCCCACGCGCAGTTGCTGGTGCACGTAGCGCGAGCCGCCGCGGCTCTTGCGGTCGTTGAGCACGCCCACCACGTAGCGCTGGCGGTCGCTGGCGGGGTTGCACAGCGAGTAGCTGCGCACCAGCCCGTTGGGCAGGTGCAGGTCGATGTGGGAGCCGGCCTCGAAGGCGGGAAAGTCCACGGCCGGCGTGGCCGGCCGGAACTCGACGCTCACGATGCCGTCGGCCTCGTAGCGCATGGTGTGCACGAGGGCGTTCAGCGTGGGGGAAGACATGGCTGCGCTCGCTCCCGCTCAGGCCGTGGCGGCCTCGGCCGACTTGCTCTGTTCGGCCAACTGCGCCACCGCCAGGTTGCGCATGTGGCGGCGCAGGCGAACGATGCCCAGGTCGTGCTGGTACAGGTTCTCGTGCTGGTTGGCGTCGGCCTCCATCTCCTCGAGCATCACGCGGTCCTGCTCCAGCACATGCCAGTGGCGCGCCTCCAGGCGGTTGCGGTACAGAAAGCGCCAGGTGTCGCGCTGCCAGTCTTTGGGCAGCTTGCGCACGCGCCAGAAGAAGGTGGCCGTCATGCCCTTCACCATGGGCGAGAAGGCGCCGATGATGATGAAGTTGCCGCCGGGGCCGCCGGTCTTGGGGTACGGAATTTCGAGCCGCATCCAGTGCATGCCGGTGTCGGCCCACTCGGTCCAGTCGAAGTTGACGTTGCGCTGCCCTTCCTTCTCGAACACGAAGCCGATGTCGGTCGGCCGAATGCCGAACTTGGCGCTGGAATCGCCCTCCGCCATGGAGTGCGACTGCTTGTGCAGGTAGGTGCCGTGCATCGGGTCCATCACGTTGTCGAGCACGTAGCGGTAGTCGCCCTTCCACTCGGTGTAGCAGAGGAAGGACGAATACTCGGCGTCGTCCGTCAGTTGCTCGGGCAGCACCAGCGGCGGCGGCACGTCGACCGATTCCTTCGAGTTGTAGAGAAACACCGCGCCCGCGCGCTCCTGCACATGAAAGTGCCGCGTGGCCTGCGAGCCTTCGAGCTTGCAGCCGGGGCTGCCGGGCACGCGCGTGACCACGCCGTCATGGCGCACTTCCACGCCGTGGTACGGGCACGAAAGCCGGTCGCCCAGGATCACGCCCTGCGACAGCGGCGCGCCGCGGTGCGGGCAGCGGTCTTCCAGCGCATGCAGCACGCCTTCACCGTCGCGCCACAGCGCGAGCTTGCGGCCGAGGCGGCGCAGGGAGACGGGGTTCTCCTTGATGAAGTGCGAGGGGCAGATGGGATACCACAGGTCTTTCAGGCCGATCTCGAGCAGATGATCGACCGGGTCCGCGGCAATGGGTTGAATGGCGATGCTCATGGTGTGTTCCTCTCAGCCGGCCAGCGTGGCCATTTCCTTGCGGTACAGCGCTTCGGTCCAGGGCTGGCCGCCGGGCGTGGCCAGGCCGCTGTCGTTCAGGCGCTGCACCAGGCCCGGCAGGTCGTGAATGCCGTCGCCGAAGGCGCGCTCGATCACGTCGCCCAGCAGGTCTTCGTAGGTGGTCGCGGGGCGCTGGCGCGCCTGGTGCGGTTGCAGGTAGCGGTCTTGTTGCATCGTGGGCCTCCGGGAGGGTGAGGTGAAATGAAATCAGGCGGCGGCGGTTTCGGCGGCAGCAGCGGCAGCGGGCGTGCCGAGCGGCGCGGTCCACGCGTCGTAGGCATACACCCAGTCGGCATTGCCGCCTTCGCGCAGCCAGTTGTTGCCGCGCGAGCCAAGCTGCACCTGGCTTGCGCGCTCGATGCGCGCCCGCTCGAAGCCTTGCAGCGCGGCGGCCACGTCGGCCAGCGCCACCCCGTCGAGATGGCGCGACAGCACCACCGCGTCTTCGATGGCCATGCCCGCGCCCTGCGCCATGAAAGGCAGCATCGGGTGCGCGGCGTCGCCCAGCAGCGCCATGCGCCCTTGCGTCCACGCGGGCATGGGGTCGCGCTCGTACAGCGCGGTCTTCAGTACGGTGTCGCAGGCGTCGAGCAGGGCGCGCGCCTCGGGGTGGTAGGCCACGTACTGCTCGCGCAGTTCGTCCACGCTGCCCGGCGCCGTCCATGACTCCAGGTGCCAGGTGTCCTGCGGCGTGGTCGCGAAGATGAAGATGTCCTTGCCGCGGTTCAGCGGGAAGGTGACGATCTGGCTCTGCGGGTTCGGGCCCCACCACTTGGTGAAGGCGCCCAGGTTGGGCACGCCGGCCACGCGCTCGGCGGGCACCACGGCGCGGTAGGCCACGATGCCGGTGAAGCGCGGACTCTCCGCGCCGAACATGGCCGTGCGCACGCACGAGTGAATGCCGTCCGCGCCGATGAGTGCGCCCACGCGCGCGCTGGTGCCGTCGGTGAAGGCAATGGTCACGCCCTTGTCGTCCGGCGTGATGGTTTCGGCGCGCTTGCCCAGCGCCACCTGTTCCGCGGGGAACATGTCGGTCAATGCCGCCAGCAGGTCGGCGCGGTGGATGGTGAGCTGCGGCGCGCCGTAGCGCTGCTCGGCCGAGTCGGCCATTTCCAGGCGCGAGGTTTCCTCGCCGGTGTCGTAGGTGCGGCTGATGCGGTGCGACGGGCGCGCCGCGGTCACGCGGGCCGCTTCGCCCACGCCCAGGCCGTCGAGCGCGCGCACGGCGTTGGGCGTGAGGTTGATGTCGGCGCCCACGCGGGCGAACTGCTTCGACTGTTCGAACACCCTCACGTCATGCCCGGCACGGCGCAGCGCAATGGCTGCCACCAGGCCGCCGATGCCGGCGCCCACGATGCCGATGGTCGATTCACTTGTCTTCATGGAGGCTTCCCCTGCGGTTGTGCGGCGTTTGGAGTCGGCCTACTCGGCCACGATGTTGCGGGCCTTGATGATCCGGGCCCAGGTGGCCGTTTCATCGCGGATGTAGGTGGCGAACTCGGCGGGCTTCATGGCCGCGTCGGTCATGCCCTGCAGCTTCAGGCGCTCGCGCACCTCGGGCGCAGCGAGCATCTCGGCCGCGTCCTTGGCCAGTTGCTCGACCACGGCAGGCGGCGTGCCCTTGGGCGCCATCAGGCCGTACCACGAAGTGACGGTGACGCCTTGAATGCCCTGCTCCGCCAGCGTCGGAATGTCGGGTGCGGCGTCGCTGCGTCTGGCCTCGGTCACGCCGATGGCCACCAGCTTGCCCTGCTTCAGAAACGGCAGCGTGGCCGGCAGGTTGCTGAACATCAGCGGCACCGAGCCGCCCAGCACGTCGTTGAGCGCGGGCGCGGTGCCTTTGTAGGGCACGTGCAGCATGTCGATGCCGGCCTGCTGCTTGAACAGCTCGCCCGCCAGGTGCAGGCCGCTGCCCACGCCGGGCGAGGCATACGACAGCGTGTTGGGCTTGGCCTTGGCCAGTGCCACCAGTTCCTTGGCGTTCTTGATGCCCGAGCCGGGCGACGCCACCAGCACGTTGGGCGCCTTGGCCAGCATGGTGATGGGCACGAAGTCTTTTGCCATGTCGAACGGAAAGGCGGGCATGAGCGTCGGGTTGATGGTGACGTTGCCCGCCGGAATCACCAGCAGCGTGTGGCCGTCGCCCTTGGCGCGCTTGACCTTCTCCATGCCGATGTTGCCGGCCGCGCCCACCTGGTTGTCGACCACCGCCGCCTGGCCGTAGCGCTTGGCCAGGCCGTCGGACAGGATGCGCGCCAGCGTGTCGACCGGCCCGCCCGGCGGAAACGGCGAGACGAGGGTGAAGCGATCGCTGGCGAGCTGCTTCTGCGCATCGGTCTGCTGCGCGTGCACCGGTGCAACCACGGCAAAGGCCGCGAGCGTGGCGATGGCCGAGAACAGAGCCGGCAAGGAGAAACGTCTTTGCATGGTGGGGGCCTTTGTGAGCTTCATTTCTTTTCGGTCAGGAAGGCACCCTTGGGCCCTTCGGCGTTCTTCTGGCGGCGCGTGTGGCCGTCCAGCCCGCCGTCGACGGCCCATTCGGCAAACACCGTGGGGCCGGGCTCGAACTCGCGCGGTTGCCAGTCGGCGGTGAGCTGGTCTTCGTCGGCGTAGTACTCGATGAGGCCGCCGGCCGGGTTCTTGAAGTACCAGAAGTACGCGGACGACACCGGGTGGCGGCCCGGGCCCAGTTGCGTTTCCCAGCCGCGGCGCGAAAAGTGCAGCCCGCCGCCGAACACTTCGTGGATGTCGCGCACGGTGAAGGCCACGTGGTTGAGGCCGCGCTTGCCTGAAGGAATCTGCAGCAGGAACAGATCGTGGTGGCCGCCTTCAGCCGCGCAGCGCATGAAGGCACCGCGGTTGGGGTAGCTGTCGGACGCGATGAAGCCGAAGCGATCTGCGTAGAACGCGCTGGTGCCCACCACGTCGTTGACGAAGAACACGACGTGGCCCACTTCGATGGGCGTGGCGCGTTCGTAGATGGGCGCGGCCTGGTTGACGCGCGGCTTGGCGTTCCAGGTGTTCATGGCGCCGCAGTCGACTTGCACTGCATGTTTGCGGCTGACCTGCAGGCGCACGGCCAGGCCGTTGGGGTCGATGCAGCCGATGCGGCGGGCGCCGTCGACGGTGGTGTCGAAGAAGGCGGGGTCTTGCGCGATGGCCGTGGCGTAGCGGTCGAGGTCTGCCTCGCTTTCAACGCCCCACACCACTTCGCGAAGGGTGGGGCCGTCTTCCATGGCGGGCGGCAGGCCCGGTTTGTTCAACGCCGCGACGATCACTTTGCAGCCGTTGAGGCATTCGAAGACGAGTTCGTCGGTGGCTTGCGCTGTCAACGTCAGGCCCCAGTCTTCGAAGAACTGGCGGCAGGCGGGCAGGTCGTCCGCGCCGTAGGTGATCTGGTCGATGCCAAGTACGCTCATGTCAGGGTTCCAATGTGGTTCGTTCGGGATGCGTGCATGGAGCACACCGTGTAGTTCGTCAGGGACCTTTCGGAATCCGTCCGGGGCGTGTGCACAGGCCGCCGGGTACTCCCCTCCGCGAATGTCCCCCGGGGCTGCGCCCCTCCTCCTTTATTTCGCTGCGGGGAGCACCCGACGCCCTGTGCACCAGGGCACGCTCTGGGTGCTCGCACGATCAATGACCGCTCCGAATAACGCACACGCCGATGGGGTGCCTTGCGCAGCGAAATAAAGGAGGAGGCCGCAGGCCGGGGGACATTCGCGGAGCAAGGTACCCCGTCGGCGTGGGCGCGCCCTGAACGGACCCCTGACCGAAGCCCACCACACACACCGCGACAAACAAAAGAGAAACAAGTCATCCCAGCGCCCAAGGCAGAGGTTGCTCGTTCGTGCCCCAGTACATGCTCTTCTGCTCCATGTACTGAAAGATGCCCTCGCGGCCCTTCTCGCGGCCCAGACCGCTGTCGCGCCAACCACCGAACGGCGTCGACACCGAGAACTGCTTGTACGTGTTGACCCACACCGTGCCGGCCTGCACCGCACGACCCAGACGCCAGGCACGCTTGAAGTCGCGGCTCCATACGCCCGCGGCCAATGCATAGATGCTGTCGTTGGCCTGCGCAATGAGTTCTTCCTCGGTGTCGAACGGCATCGCCACCAGCACCGGACCGAAGATTTCTTCCTGCGCCGTGCGCGCACTGTTGGTCAGGCCTTCGATGATCGTCGGACGGTAGAAGTAGCCGCTGTCATAGCCCGCGCCGTGCGGACGCACACCACCGGTGCGGATGCGCCCTCCCTCGGACACGCCCAGTTCCACATAGCGCTCGATGCCCTCGCGGTGCCTGGCCGTGATGAGCGGGCCCATCTGCGTGCGCTCCGACGCCGGGTCGCCCACGCGCAGCGCGTTGGCACCCTCGGCCAGCCGCGTGAGAAATTCGTCATAGATGCCGCGCGCCACGAACAGCCGCGAGCCCGCAATGCACGACTCGCCCGACGAACTGAAGATGCCGTACAGCACACCGCTCACCGCATGGTCGAGATCGGCATCGTCCAGCACCATGGTGGCCGACTTGCCGCCCAGCTCCAGCGACACCGGCATCATCTTGTCGGCCGCAATGTGGGCAATGTGCTTGCCGGTGGTGGTGCCACCAGTGAAAGACACGCGCTTGACCAGCGGGTGCTTGGTGATGGCGTCGCCGATCACCGAGCCCCGGCCCGGCAACACGCTCACGATGCCCCTGGGCACGCCGGCCTGCTCGCAAATGCGGGCCAGCTCCAGCGCCATCAGCGGCGTGACTTCGGCGGGCTTGACGACCACCGCGTTGCCGGCCGCCAGCGCGGGCGCCAACTTCTGCGCCTCGCTGGCGATGGGCGAGTTCCACGGGGTGATGGCCGCGACCACGCCCATCGGCTCGTGCACGCTCATGGTCACGAAGGCGCCGCGCGACGGGGTGATGGTTTCTTCGAGCGTTTCCAGTGCGGCGGCAAAGAACTGGAACGTGGCCGCGGCGCTGGCCACGAGGTTGCGCGTTTCGGTGATGGGCTTGCCGTTGTCCAGCCGCTGCTTCTGCGCAAGCGACTCGCCCTCTTCACGAATCAACTGGGCCACGCGGTGCAACACGGCGGCACGCTCGTGCGGCAGGCGCTGGGCCCAGCCGCTGGTGCGAAAGGCGTGGTCGGCGCGGGTGATGGCCTCTTCCACGTCGGCCAGGCTCGCGGCCTTCAGGCGCGCGATGGGCTCGCCCGTGGCGGGGTAGAGGCTTTCGTAGACGTCGCCGCCGCCCAGGCGCCATTCGCCCGCGATGCAGATGGGAAGGAGTTCGGAAGAAATCATGGGGTGGCTCGAAGGGTCAGGCTCGAAGGGTCGGATCCGAAGGGTCAGATGGCCAGCGCGGCCACGCGGTTGCGCAGCGCGCGCACGGCGCTGTACACGGTCAGCGCGGAGGTCTTTGGGTTGGCTGCCAGCGGCTTGTTGCGCATGGTCAGCTCGAAGCTGCCGAAGGCGCCTTCGGCCTCGACGGTGTGCACGTTCTCTGTCGTGGCGGGGTCGGCGATCAGGCGCACCTGCGTCTTGTCGAGCCCCAGCCCCGCGAGCGAGACGGTGGCCGCCACGTTCGCGTTCTTCGGATAGAGCAAGGCCGCTTCGCGCGCACTGCCTTCGAAGATCACGGTCTGCTGCGTCAGCGCATCGAGGTCGCGGCCCTGCTCGGCCGGCGTGCCCTTCCATGCCTGCGGCGGCTTGCGGCCGGTGTAGCGCACGCTGTCCAGGCCGCCGATGCGGGCCGCGGCAAGCGCGTCGATGGCGCCGATGGCGCCCGCAATCAGCTGCACCTGCGTGCGGCCGGCCACGGCGGCGGCTTCGAGCTTTTCGGCGAAGCCCTCGGCCGACAGCGCGCCGACGGAGGCCACCACGCAGGGCGTGCCCCGGGCCAGCGCCGGCAGCACATGCTGCTCGATGGCGGCATGGCCCGCAGTCTCGACCACCAGGTCGATGCCGTCGGCGGGCACGCTGCTGGCCACCTGCACGCCGGGCGCGAGCCGCTGCGCCGTCTCTTGCGCGGCGGCCATGCCTTCCGCGGGCACGACGATGGCGACCACCTTCAGCGCGGCATCGCCCTGCAGCAGTTCGAGCACCGCTGTGCCGATGGCACCGCAGCCGATGAGCGCAATGCGAAGTGCGGGCAACACGTTCACCTTGTTCACGCCACCGAAGCGGCGGCCTTGCCGAGCGCCGGAATCTGCGTGACAGTGTTGGTCGGCGGGCCCGCGAAGGCGCTCTTGAAGTTGCCGATGGAGAGCATGTCGATCTCCAGCAGGAACGGGCCCTTCTTCGACAGCGCCTCGCCCAGCTTGGCCTTCAGTTCGTCGACGTGCTGCACACGGGCGTGCGGCAACGACAGCGACTTGCACAGCAGCGCGTAGTCGGGCGTGTGCAGGTCGGCGTAGCAGCGGCGGCCGCCGTACTGCGCGTCCTGAATGTTCTTGATGACGCCGTAGCCCTTGTCGTTCATGAGCACGATGACCATGTCGGCCTCTTCCTGCACCGCGGTTGCGAGTTCGCCCAGGTTCAGGATGAAGCCGCCGTCGCCGGCCAGGCAGAAGGTCTTGCGGCCCGATGCGGTTTCTGCCGCGCCAATGGCCGCGCCGATGGCCATGGGCATGCCCTGGCCGATGCCGCCGCCCGTGGCGTGCACGCCGGCGCTGGGTTCGAAGATGCGCAGTTCGCGGTTGCCCCAGGTGCTGTTCGACACGGTGACGTCGCGCACCCAGTTGAAGTTGCGGCCGGCGACCGACTGCAGCGCCTTCACCAGCTCTGTATACGGGCCGAGGCCGTCGGTGAGCGAGGCCACGGCCTGTGCGTGCGCGGTGCGCAGTTCGGTCAGCAGCGCGGGGTCGGCCTTGTAGCCGGCGGCTTCGAGGCGGTCGGCCAGGCCTTCCAGGGCCAGCGCGGCGTCGCCGCACACGAACAGGTCGGTGGTGTAGCCGCGGCCTTCGGCGGCGGCGTCGGCGTCGATGCGCAGCAGCGGGCGCGGCAGCTTCAGCTCGTACTTGAGCGTTTCGTTGCCGCGCAGGCGCGAGCCCACCACCAGCATCGCGTCGCAGCGCTGGTACAGCGCCTCCACCGGCTTGTGGATGTTGTACGAGCCGAGCGAGCCGGCATCGTCTTCAGCCACCGTGCCGCGGCCTTGCGTGGTGGTGACCACGCCAAAGCCCAGCTTCTGCAGGCGCTGGATGGCGTCGCGTGCATGGCGCGCACCGCCACCCACCCACAGCATCGGCCGCGTGGCCGCGCCCAGGCGCGTGGCCAGCGCGTCGAGCGAGGCCTTGGACGGCACGGGCCGCTCGATGGGCAGCGGGGACAGGTCGGCCGGCATGGTCGTCAGCGCCGACTGAATGTCGATAGGTATCTCCACGCTCACCGGGCCGCTCGGCGCCGTCATGGCGAGCTGCACCGCGCGCTTGAGCGTGCCCAGCACCGTCTCCACGCTGCGCACGCGCAGGGCCGCCTTGGACACGGCCTTGAGCATGGTGAGCTGGTCGGGCGCCTCGTGGATGTACGACATGCCCTTGTCGAGGTATTGCGTTTCGATCTGCCCGGTGATGTGCAGCAGCGGCGCGCCGGCCGTCAGGGCCTCGACCATGCTGCCCGCGATGTTGCCGGCCGCCGGGCCGGTGCTGGTGAGGCACACGCCCAGGCTGGCCGTGGAGCGCGCATAGGCGTCGGCCATGTTGCCCGCGCCGGCCTCGCCGCGCGCCGGCACGAAGCGGATGGCACCGCGCTGCGCGAAGGCATCGAGGATGGGCATGTTGTGGATCGAGATGACGCCGAAGGCCGCCTTGACGCCGCACTGCTCCAGAAAGGCGGCGACCACGGCGCCGACGGTGACTGTGTTGTTGTTCGAAGAGTCATGCATGGCGTGAAAGGCCTCCAGAGATGTCGATGTGGCTGCCGGTCGTGTACGACGCGAGCGGTGATGCCAGAAAAAGAATGGCGCGCGCGGCTTCGCTCGGAAGCCCCAGGCGAGCCAGCGGAATGTGTTTGTCGGTTGCGAGCTGGCCGTTCCATGCGGCCCAGTCGAGCGACCGGTCCTCGCGCGCCTCGAAGCGGCGCCGCCACTGGCCCGACTCGACCAGCCCCAGCAGAATGCCGTTGACGCGCACGCCCTGCGGCGCGAACTCGGTGGCCATGGAACGCACCAGGTTCAGCAGGCCGGCGCGCGCGGCCGAGGTGGCGACCATGTGCGGCTCCGGCTGGCGCGCCAGCAGAGAGTTGGCGCAGACGATGGACGCATCGCCCAGCGCCGCGCGCTGCGCAGCGAGCTGCGGCAGAAAGGCGCGCGTGGGGTGAATCACCGAGAAGAACTTCAGGTGCAGCTCTTCGGTCCAGGCCGCGTCGTCGGTGTCGGCGAAGGTGGACACGCGGCCTTGGCCGGCGTTGTTGACGAGCATCGAAGCCTGGCCGATGGCAGCCTCGCTCGCTGCGGCAAAGGCGCGCACCGAAGCAGCGTCGCGCACGTCGCAAGGCTGCGCGAAGAGCTTGGCGTTCGGATGCTGCTGGCGCAGGCCCGCCACGGCGGCGTCGAGCCGCTTGGCATTGCGACCGCACAGCGCCACTGCGGCGCCGCAGCCGAGCAGCAGCTCGACGGTGGCCAGGCCGATGCCCGACGACCCACCCGTGACCACGGCCACGCGGCCGGCCAGCGCATCGGCGGCAAAGAAGGAGGAAGGCTGCATCGTCATGGTGTTCAGGCGCTGCGCAGCGGCACCACCTTGGCGGAGCGCGCGGGCGAATAGTTCAACAGGCCCGAGATTTCGTCGGCGGTGACGCGCACGCGCTGCACCATTTCGTCCATGCGGCTTTCCTCGATGTGGCTCGCGGTGATGGTGGCGCCCAGCGCCGCCACGATGTGGCCGCTGTGGTCACGCACCGGCGCGGCAATGCTGGAGATGTTGGATTCGAAGAAGCCTTCGCCCAGCACATAGCCGCGCTGGCGGTCGGCCTGCACCATGTCGAAGAGTTCGGTCACGGTTTTGGGCGTGTTCGGCGAGAAGGTCTCGAGCTTGTCCTCTGGGTAGAGCGCGCGCAGTTGCGGCAGCGTGAGGTCTTCGAGCAGGATGCGCCCGAGCACGGTGGCATGGGCCGGCAGCCGCGTGCCCACGCTGACCGAACTGGCAAAGGGCGTGGGCGGCGCCACCTTGGCCACATAGACGATGGAGCGGCCGTCGCGCACCACCAGGTTGCAGGGCGTGCGCAGCTCGTCGCACAGGCGGTTGAGCAGCGGCGTGCCCAGCTGCGTGAGCTCCAGCGAGGCGAGGTATTCGAATCCAAGGCGCAGCACGGCCATGCCCAGGCGGTAGTCGCGCCCGCCCTCGGCGCGCTCCAGGAAGCCCATGTTCTCCAGCGTGGTGAGCAGGCGGAACACGGTGGAGCGCGGCAGGTCGAAGCGGCGGGCCAGCTCGGGCGCGGAGAGGGTGCGGTTCTCGTGGCTGAACTCGCACAGCACGCGCAGGCCGCGTTCCAGCGCGGGCACGTTGTAGCGGTCCGCACCCTCTTCCATCACTTCGTTGTCGTTGGTGGCCATGCCTGTTGTTTCCTTGGATGTCTTGTGTTCGTTGCGCTCAGCCCGCGAGCGATTCGCGCAGCAGTGCGGCCACGGCCTGCGGTTGTTCCACATAGCCGGCGTGCCCCGCATCGTCCAACAATTCGAGCGGCACGCCGCAGCGGCGCGCAACCTCTTCGCAGCTGGCGGGCGGCGTGACCACGTCGAGCGCGCCGCAGGCCACGCGCACAGGCACGGGCGGCGGCAGGTCGGCCAGCAGGTCGGCGTTGCACAGCAGTTCGACGGCCTGGCGGTAGCCGTGGTCGTTCAGGCGCGCCATGTTCCAGCGCACCCACAGGCGGGCGTGCTCGCTGGCCTTGTCGGACACCAGCCGGCCGGCGCGCTGCGCGGCCATGCCGGCGATGCCGAGTTCGTCGAGCGTGGCCAGGCGCTCGGTGCGGACCTTGGCGCGCGCTTGCGCACGCTCGGCCGCGCCGTAGCCGATGGCCGGGCTCACGAGCACGAGGCGGCGAATGCGCGTGTCGGTGCGCGCGGCCGCCGCGGCGGTGATGGCGCCGAGCGAATGGCCGACCAGCACGCAGGAGCCGATGGCGAGCGCGTCGAGCAACGCGCTCAGCCGTGCCGCGTAGTCGGCCGCGGCGGGCGCCGCGTGGTCGAGCGGGGTCGATTCACCGTAGCCCGGCGCGTCCCAAGCGACGAAGCGGGCCTGCGACGCCAGCAGCGCGGCGGTGTCGATCCACGACGCCGCGCCCGAGCCGATGCCGTGCAGGCACACGACCACCGGGCCCTGGCCGCACTCGCGCACCGACACCACGGCACCACCGCCAACCGCGACGTTGCGGGCCGGAAAGCGCGCGTCGAGCCGTGCCAGCTCGGAGGCCGGCAGGGTCGGTGCGTGGGGGGTGATGGCGTCGTTCACGGCGAGCTCAGCGCTTGATCTTCGCAAGCGGGTGATCGGCCGGGTAGGTAGGCGTCACCGGCTTCTTCGCGCCCAGCATCACGCACATCAGCGCGTCTTCGTCGCCGATGTTGATCTCCTCGCGGTACACGCCGGGCGGCACCGAGATCAGGTCGCGGTCGGTCATGATGGTTTCGAAGCGCTCGCCGTCTTTCTCGATCACCACCTTGAGCTTGCCGCGGATCAGGAAGAACACTTCTTCCACGTCGGTGTGCAGGTGCGGCGGGCCTTCGTGGCCGGCGGGAATCACCATGGTGGAGAAGGTGAAGTGCTCGGCGGGCACGGTGTTGACGTCCGCGGCAATGCCGGTGCCGCCGGTGCCCACATAGCGCATCTGCGCGCGGCGGAACTTGGGGTCGAAGTCGGCCTGGAACTTCAGCGCGTCCCAGTCGTACTTGCGGGTTTCGTAGCGCGCGATGCGGCTGTTCATCCACTGCGCGAGGCTCGCGCCTTCGGGCTGCGCCAGGGTGGTGGCGGGCGCATCGGTGATCTTGTGCTGTTCGGACAAATCGCTCATCGGGAAACTCCTTGGTCGGAAAAGTGGGTGTCGCCTGCGGGGGTCAGTGCATCGCAAAGCCGCCGTTGACGGCCAGCAGCTGGCCCGTCATGAAGCGCGCCAGGCCGGACAGCAGGAACATCGTGGCGCCGCACACGTCGGCGGCCTGCTGCTCGCGCGGAATGGCGCGGCCTTCGAGGTATTTCTGGTGGCGCGCCATGGGCACGTATTCGGTGGCCTCCACCAGCGTGAGGCCGGGCGCCACGGCGTTGACGGTGATGTTGTCTGCGCCCCATTCGCGCGCCAGCGAGCGCGTCATGGCAATGACGGCGCCCTTGCTCGACGCATAGGCCAGCAGGTTGGGCGCGCCCCACAGCGCGGTGTCGGAGGCGAGATTGACGATGGCGCCACGGCCGCTTTGGGCCAGCGCGCCGCGGCAGGCGCGGCCCATGAGCCAGCTGCCGCGCACGTTGACGTTCATCACGCGGTCCCACATGTCGACTTCCAGCTGGTGCGCATCGCGCCCGCCCGAGTTGGTGATGGCGGCGTTGTTGACCAGGCCGTCGAGCCCGCCGAGCAGGCGGATGGCTTCGTTGGCGCAGGCCACGATCGAATCGGGGTTCGACAGGTCGACGCTCAGCGCATGGGCGGTGCGGCCCGCTTCGCGCAGCGCCTTCGCCTCGCTCTCGGCCAGCTCGCCGAGGATGTCGGCCAGCACCACGCTGGCGCCCGCCGCCGCGATGCACTGCGCGAAAGCCAGGCCCAGGCCGCGCGCGCCGCCGGTCACGAGAATGCGGCGCCCGGCCAGCAGGTTGGCGGGCAGTTCGGCCAGCAGCGCCTGCAGGCTCGAGGGGTCGGGAATGGCTTTGAGTTCGGTCATGGGAATGTCTTGCGGGTTCAGTCGGCCTGGATGCCGAGCTCCTTGATGACCTTGCCGAAGCGCGCGTAGTCGGCGGCGTTGGTCTTGCCCAGCACGTCGGCGCTGCCGCCCACGGGCGTGGTGCCCAGCACGGCCATGCGCGCGGCGATGTCGGGCATCTTCAGGATGTCGTTGAAGTGGCCGTTGAGCGTTTTCACGATCTCGGGTGGCAGGTTGCGCGGGCCCCAGAGGCCGTTCCATGCGGTCACCTCTACGTCGCTGTAGCCCTGCTCGGCCAGCGTCGGCACATTGGGCGCGAGCGGCGAACGCTGGGCCGAGGCCACGGCCAGCGCGCGCAGCTTGCCGTTGGCGAAATAAGGCGACACCGGGCCGAGCGTGATGAACGAGATGGGCACATGGCCGCCCAGCAGATCGTTGACGGCGGGCGCCACGCCCTTGTACGGCACGTGCGCCAGGCTGGCGCCCGAGGCGCGGGCGAACATCTCGCCCAGGATGTGCATCGGCGAGCCGCTGCCCGGGCTCGCATAGCTCAGCGACTTGCCGCCCTTGGCCGCTGCCACGGCGTCCTTCAGGGTGGCAAGGCCGCTGCTGCCGCTGGCCACCAGAAAGAGCGGCAGGCTGCCGGTCTGCACGATGGGCGTGAAGCCGTTCAGCACGTCGTAGCCCGACGAGCCGTTGGTCTTGAGCACCAGTTGCGCAATGGAGAAGGTGCTGGGTGCGAGCAGCAGCGTGTAGCCGTCAGGCGCGGCCTTGGACACATAGGCGCTGCCGATGATGCCGCTGGCGCCCGGGCGGTTGTCGACCACCACGGGCTGGCCGACGCGCGTGGCGAGCTTTTCGGCGAACAGCCGCGCCAGCGCATCGGTGTCGCCGCCGGCCGGATAGGCCACGACCAGCGTGATCGGTTTGCTCGGGTAGCCGTCTGCCCAGGCGAGCCCGGGGGCGCACGCGGCGGCCAACGAAATGACTGCGGCAAGAGCAGCGGCAAGGGCGTGGCGGCGTGTGTGTTGCATCGGGTCCGTGGGTTCGGTGTTTGTTTCTCTAATGAAACAACGATTTATTAATGGAACAGAGCGAAGAATACCGATGAAGACAACTTCATGACTAGGTAGAAACCCTAGATCGCTGGAACGAAGAAGTAACGCGACGAAAACAGGGCGGCCCTTGTGGGGCCGCCCTGCGAAAGAGGAGCGTTGGGGGAGCTCTTCCGGGAGCTCTGCGGGGAGCTTTGCGCCGGGTGCTGCTCAGCCGTAGCGCGCCACGGTGAGGCCTTCCATGTCGATCTCCGGCGCCCTGCCCGCGATCAGGTCGGCCATCACGCGGCCGGTGCCCGCCGCCATGGTCCAGCCCAGCGTGCCGTGGCCGGTGCTCAGCATCAGGTTGGGAATGCGCGTGGCGCCGATCAGCGGCGTGCCGTCGGGCGTCATGGGGCGCAGGCCGGTCCAGAAGGAGGCGTCGCGCACATTGCCGCCGCGCGGAAACAGGTCGGTCACCACGTGTTCGAGCGTGTCGCGCCGGCCCGCGTCCAGCCGCAGGTCGAAGCCCGAAAGCTGCGCCGTGCCGCCCACGCGAATGCGCTCGCCAAGCCGCGTGACGGCCACCTTGAAGGTCTCGTCCATCACGGTCGATTCGGGTGCGCCGGCGGCATCGGTGATGGGCACGGTGATCGAGAAACCCTTGACCGGGTACACCGGCAAATCGATGCCCAGCGGCTTGACCAGCGCGGGCGAGTAGCTGCCGAGCGCCACCACGTAGCGGTCGGCGGTGAAGCTGCCCTGGTCGGTGCGCACCGCGGTCACGCCCTTGGCCGCGTCGTGTTCGATGGCCTGGATGTTCACGCCGAACTTGAAGACGACGCCTTCGGCCTCGGCCAGCTTGGCCAGCGCCTGCGTGAACTTGAAGCAGTCGCCGGTCTCGTCGCCGGGCAGGCGCAGGCCGCCGACGAACTTGTCCTTGACGGCCGCGAGCGCGGGCTCGTACTGCACGCAGCCTTCGCGGTCGAGCAGTTGCCAGGGCACGCCAGAGGCCTGCAGCACCTCGACGTCCTTCGAAGAGCCATCGAGTTGCTGCTGCGTGCGAAACAGCTGCAGCGTGCCCTGCATGCGCTCGTCGTAGGCAATGCCGGTGTCGGCGCGCAGCGCCTTCAGGCAATCGCGGCTGTACTCGGCCAGCCGCACCATGCGGCCCTTGTTGACCTCGTAGCGCGCCTGCGTGCAGTTGCGCAGCATCGACAGGCCCCAGCGCCACATGGCGGGGTCGAGCATGGGCTTGATGACCAGCGGGCTGTGCTGCATCAGCATCCACTTGACCGCCTTCACCGGCACGCCGGGCCCGGCCCATGGCGCCGAGTAGCCGGGCGACACCTCGCCCGCGTTGCCGAAGCTGGTTTCGAGCGCGGGCGCCGGCTGGCGCTCCAGCACCGTCACCGCGTGCCCGGCGCGCGCCAGGTAATACGCCACCGAGGTGCCGATGACACCGCTGCCGAGAATCAAGACCTGCATGAGAACAACCCTTTTTGAAGCCGCCATCCAGCGATGCGGCCGAGGGTACAGGGCCGAACGCTAGAGACCCAGCGCGTCCTGCAATTGGCGTGCCGTCCAGCGCCTGGGGCTTTGCGGCCAGGCTTCGAGCAGCGCCACCATGCGCGAATTGCGCGGTGCGCTCAGCCCATGCTCCTGCGCGAGGCGCACGACCTCGCCGCTGAGCGAATCGATCTCGGTGCGGCGTCCCAGCGCCAGGTCGTCGGCCATGCTGGAACGCGCCTTGGCGTCCACGCGCAGCATGCGCGCCGCAACGATGCGAAACAGCCAGTCGGGCAGGCGCAGCAGGCCGGGCAGCCGGTGCGCCGACACCGCGGCCACCTGCGCCGGCGCGATGCCCGCGACCTTCAGGATGCTCAGCGCCTCCTCGATCAGCGACGCGAAGCAGCGGCGGTAGCCGCGCTGCATGAGCTGCTCGCGCAGCGGCTGGCCCGACAGCGCGTTGACCGGGTTGTTGAGGTTGAGCATCAGCTTGCCCCACTGCACGGGCACCAGGTCGGCATGCAGGTCGAGCGGCACGCCGGCGCGCGCGAACACGTCAAGCCAGGGGCGCAGGGCCACGTCGTCTTCGGCGGCGAGCCGGCCCGGCGTGCCGCGATGGAAGGCGCCGCTCCCGATCTCGGCCACGTTGTACGGCACCATGCCGGCGCGCACATTGAGCGAAGGGCCGGCCAGCGATGCCGCCGCGCAGTTGGAAATGCCGTTCTGCAGCGACACCACCGTGGTGCCCGCTGGCAGCGCGAACGCGAGCTCGGCGGCGGCCTCGGCCGTGGCCCTGCTCTTGACGCACAGCAGCACCAAGGCGGGCTGCGCACCGGGGGGCACCTGTTCGCTGAGCTGCAACCGCGCGGCGGGCAGCTTGAGCTTGTTGCCGTCGATGTCGGTGAGCGTGAGGCCGTGCGTGGCGAGCTTGTCGAGCACGCGCGGACGGCCGACGAAAGTCACGGGCACACCTGCTGCCGCGAGGCTGCCGCCGATGAAGCAGCCGATGGTGCCGGCGCCCATCACAAGCACTTCACCGGGAATGTCGTCGGGCATGAAGCGCGTGTGTCCGGTGAGGCGGTGCGGCAGGGTCAGGCGCGTTCCGCAACCCAGGCCTGCACCGATTGCAGCGCGGCCGCCAGGCCCGCGGCATTGGTGCCGCCGGCCATGGCCATGTCGGCCTTGCCGCCGCCCTTGCCACCCACCTGCTGGGCCACGAAGTTGACCAGCTCGCCGGCCTTGACCTTGCCCACGCTGTCGGCGGTGACACCGGCCGCAATCTGCACCTTGTCGCCATCGGCGGCGGCCAGCACGATCACGGCGGTCTTGAGCTTGTCTTTGAGCTTGTCCATGGTGTCGCGCAGCGTCTTGGCGTCGGCGCCGTCGAGCTTGGCGACCAGCAGCTTCAGGCCGTTGACGTCCACGGCCTGCGACACCAGTTCGTCGCCCTTCGACGAAGCAAGCTTGCCCTTGAGCGCACCCACTTCGCGCTCGAGCGCCCTCACCTGGTCGAGCACCTGCGTGAGGCGGCCCTGCAGTTCCGCGGCCGGCGTGCGCAGCGTGGCGGCCACGCTCTGCACGGTCGACTCCAGGTCTTGCAGATAGCTCAGCGCATTGGCGCCGGTGACCGCTTCGATGCGGCGCACGCCGGCGGCCACGCCGCCTTCGCTGACGATCTTGAACAGGCCGATGTCGCCCGTGCGGCTCACGTGGGTGCCGCCGCACAGCTCGCGGCTGGAGCCGATGTCGAGCACGCGCACGCTGTCGCCGTACTTCTCGCCGAACAGCATCATGGCGCCGGTCTTCTGGGCCGACTCCATGTCCATCACGCGGGCCTGGGTGGGCGCATTGGCCAGCACTTCGGCATTGACGCGCTTTTCGATCTCGAGGATCTGCTCGCGCGACACGGCCGCGTTGTGCGCGAAGTCGAAACGGGTCTTGTCGGCATCGACCAGCGAGCCCTTCTGTTGCACATGGTCGCCGAGCACTTCGCGCAGGGCCTTGTGCATCAGGTGGGTGACCGAGTGGTTGCGCATGGTGGCGTTGCGCCGTGCGATGTCGACCGCGGCCTTCACCGCATCGCCCACCTTCAGCGTGCCTTGCGTCTGCGTACCGTGGTGGCCGAACACGTCGGCCTTGATCTTCTGCGTGTCGTCGACGCCGAACTGCACGCCCTCGGCAACGATGACGCCCTGGTCGCCGACCTGGCCGCCGCTCTCGGCATAGAAGGGCGTGGTGTCGAGCACCACGATGCCGGCTTGGCCTTCTTTCAGCTCCTGCACGGCCGCGCCTTCGACGTACAGCGCCACGACCTTGGCGTTTTCCTCGAGGTGTTCGTAGCCGGTGAAGGTGTTGCCCGCGCCGACGTATTCGACGTTGCGGTCCATCTTGAACTTGCCGCCGGCGCGGCCCGCAGCCTTCTGCTTTTCCATGGCCACATTGAAGCCGGCCTCGTCGACGCTCACGCCGCGCTCGCGGCACACGTCGGCCGACAGGTCGAGCGGAAAGCCGTAGGTGTCGTGCAGCTTGAAGGCCACGTCGCCGGGCAGCGTCTTGGCGTCGCCGGCCAGCGCCGCGTCAAGAATTTCCATGCCGTTGGCCAGCGTTTCGAAGAAGCGCTCTTCCTCGGCTTTCAGCACGTCGGTGATGCGCTTTTCATCGGCCACGAGCTTGGGGTATGCCTCGCCCATGAGCTTCACGAGGTCGGGCACCAGCTTGTGGAAGAACGGCTTCTTCTGGCCCAGCTTGTAGCCGTGGCGAATGGCGCGGCGAATGATGCGGCGCTGCACGTAGCCGCGGCCTTCGTTCGACGGAATCACGCCGTCGGCCACCAGGAACGAGGTGGCGCGAATGTGGTCGGCAATCACGCGCAGCGAGTTGTTCGACAGGTCTTGCGTGCCGGTCTCGCGGCCCGCGGCCTTGATGAGCGCGTCGAAGATGTCGATTTCGTAGTTGCTGTGCACGTGCTGCAGGATGGCGGCCAGGCGCTCCAGGCCCATGCCGGTGTCCACGCAGGGTGCGGGCAGCTTCTTGACCGAGCCGTCGGGCTGCATGTCGAACTGCATGAACACGTTGTTCCAGATCTCGATGTAGCGGTCGCCGTCTTCGTCGGGCGAGCCGGGCGGGCCGCCGGGGATCTCGGGGCCGTGATCGAAGAAGATTTCGGAGCACGGGCCGCACGGGCCGGTGTCGGCCATCATCCAGAAGTTGTCGGACATGTAGCGTCCGCCCTTGTTGTCGCCGATGCGCACCACGCGCTCCGGCGGCAGGCCGATTTCCTTCGTCCAGATGTCGTAGGCCTCGTCGTCCTCGATGTAGACGGTGGCCCAGAGTTTTTCGGCCGGCAGCTTGTAGACCTTGGTGAGCAGCTCGAAGGCCCAGGTGAGCGACTCGCGCTTGAAGTAGTCGCCAAAGCTCCAGTTGCCCAGCATCTCGAAGAAGGTGTGGTGGCGCGCTGTGTAGCCCACGTTCTCGAGGTCGTTGTGCTTGCCGCCGGCGCGCAGGCAGGCCTGGACCGAGGCGGCGCGCACGTAGCTGCGCTTGTCTTCGCCAAGGAACACGTCCTTGAACTGGACCATGCCCGAGTTGGTGAACATGAGCGTCGGGTCGTTGCCCGGCACCAGCGAACTCGAAGGCACCACGGTGTGGCCCTTGGACGCGAAGAAATCGAGAAAGGTCTTGCGGATGTCCGCGACCGTGAATGTGGGCTGGCTCATCTTTGGATTCGTCTTCTGTCGAGGGCGGCGCGGCGCTGGCGACCCTGGGTCGAACCCACTGCGGCGGACCGGCCTGACTGCTTGATTTGCTTGAACAAACGATTATAGGTTTGGCCATGGTGCCCGCGCCGCGCCGGGGCAAGCGGCATGGCGTGGTCGGCGCGGCTAATATGTGACGTGGCGCAAAAAACGAGAACCAAAGACGGTCTGCGCCATCCGTACTTGTACGGACATAAAAGATCAAGGAGTTCGAATGGCAAGCCATGAGGCGGAACAACACTGGCAGATCGAAGACCTCGATTTCTCGCGCATCGCGCTCGACACGGTCCGCCCGGACGAGAACCTCTTCTATCTGGTGACCTCCGCCTCTTTCATCGAAAGCGGCTCCGACCTCTACACCCAGAACCTGGTCGATTTCTTTCGCGGCGACGACGAAGTCACCGACTGGCTGTCGAACCACTGGGAGCTGGAGGAACTGCAGCACGGCCAGGCCCTTCGCGCCTACGTGCGCCATGTGTGGCCCGAGTTCGAATGGGACACCGCCTACCAGGGCTTCCTGGCGGAGTACGCGACGTACTGCAAGGTCGAGCTGCTGGCCCCCACGCGCGCCCTGGAAATGACCGCGCGCTGCGTGGTCGAAACAGGCACCGCCACCTACTACCGCGCCATGGCCCGCAGCACCAGCGAGCCGGTGCTGCGCGACCTGGCCACGCGCATCGCGAACGACGAGGTCAATCACTACAAGCACTTCTACCGCTTCTTTCGCCGCTACCGCGAGCAGGAGCGGCTGAGCCGGTTTCGTGTCTTCGGCACCATCGGGCGGCGCACGCTGGAGCTCAAGAGCGAGGACGCCGACTGCGCAATTCGCCACGTGGTGCAGGCACGCTCGCCCGAGCGGGCCAGCGACGCGGCCTACGTGCAGGCGTTGAGCGCCAACATGAACAGCACCATCCGCACCCACCTGAGCGCGGCCACCACGCTGAAGATGCTGATGCGTCCGCTGGAGCTGCCGGCCAGGGTGCAAACGGTGATTCAGTACCCGATCAGGCAGTTCATGCAGCATGTGTTTCTGCGCTAGTGCGCGCTGGAAAAACGATCGACGCAGGCCTCGCTTTGCCTACAGCGTCCGTAGTGCATGCGCAACCCGCACCCGCAGAAAACGACAAAGCGGGACAGGCGTTCCGTTTTTTGCAACGACGGCCTCGCTAGTATCCGGCGCTCACCCTTTTCCAGAGGCGAGGCCTGAGACCTACGCAAGAGCGGCAACCAGCTCCCCGCAAGCTGGCTCGCAGCCCTTTTGCATGCGAGCCCGATGTTTGAAAACACAGCCCCCCGCGAGCATCCCTACACCGTCCGACTGGAAGGCCCAGACCTTTCCATTCGCGACCTGATGGAAGTGCGTTTCACCTTCTTGCGACTGCTCGAGCAGCACATCGGCGCGCCGCCTCGCGTGGTGAAGTGCTACCGGGCCTGGGCCAACCAGCTCGAGTCGGGCAGCGAGACCTTGAGCGAAGCACAGAAGGCCCACGCGCGCGCCTGGCGGGACGCATGGGACCACGCCAACGAACTGGCGGCGCCGCTGTTGAGCAAGCCGCACTGCACCGCGTTCCAGTTCGAGCTGCTGCGATGAAACCGACAAAAAAAACCCAGCGCTCGGCTGGGTTGTGAACCTCTTGGGTGCTGTCACACACAGAGAACTCGCACAGAGAGGCGAGTCCGCAAAATCTAGGGCTTCGCAAGACAAGACCGTGTCGGACAGCACCGACACTTCCACCTTGCGGGCTTGGCACCGCCCGGACTCAGCGAAGGCTGCGGGCTGAAAACTGTCAATTAGTTCACGTTTCGAGAAGTGTCCTACGGTAGGTGACTGTTTCTGACTGACACCCGCCCACAGGATCCTCATCGACCATGCAGATGCTGTCACGCAACAGGGCCGCACAAAAGAAGAGCTCTCTGTATTCCTTAGAGCGCCCGCCAGGGCTCCTCGACACCCGCTTCGGCGGGTATTTTTTTGCCTGGAAGATTTGCTTGCGGGAGGTGGCTGCGTGCAGGCCAAGTTCAAGCCCACTTCAGGCCGAGGTCAAACCCGGTTTGCGATTCGCGTCCAGCGAATAGAGCTGCGGCCGCTCTTCCAGGCTGGGGTCGACAGGCGCATGGTCGGCGGAGGTGCGCGGCTGCCGGAACAGCTCGTTCTCCAGGCGCATCACGCGCTCCGCATACATGCGGGCCAGGGCGGCGTGGTGCTCGGCCGCCGCCTGGTGCTCGATGCGCGCCATCTGCGCTTCTTCCAGCAGCGCCGCGGCACGCCGGAGGTAGGCGGTATGGGCGGGTCGGAACAGAAAGTCGAACGTCATTTCACGCTCCTTTTCGCGCAACGGCGCGCACAAGCGATGTTCCTCCCGATGGCCTTGCCGCGTCTGTCGGCATGCGGCCTACCGCCGGGCTACCTCGTTCGTTTTACCTAGCACACGGCCGTGAAGCGTTGTCCCTGGCGGATGGGGACAATGCTGTGGAAAACCATGTGTGCAGCGCGCAAAAGCGTTGCCTGGCGTGGCCTGCGACACGGTGCCTGCCAAACAGGCAGCGCGCGAAAAAAAGTTGGCGCGGCGCCGCAGAACGGGGCCGCGCCGGATGCCTGCGCTACAGATCAATCGCGGTAATCGCGGTCATCGCGGTGATGGCGATAGTGCTCGTGGCGCTCCCATTCGCGGCGGCGCCATTCACGGCGCTCTTCACGGCGTTCGTCGCGGCCCCAGCGCGGGGCGGGCTCGTAATAGACCGGTGCCGGCTCATAGACCGCGGCCGGGCGGTAGCGCACGGGCGGCGGCGGCTGGTAGTAGACCGGCGCGGGCTGCGAATACACAGGCGCCGGCTCGTAGTACACCGGGGCCGGCGCGCCCACCACGACGCCCGGCAAGTTGATGCCGACGGACCAGCGCGTCTCGGCGCTTGCCGAGGCCGTTGCGAACAATGCGCCGGCGGCCAGCACGGCTGCCACGGCGATCTTGAAAGTGTTTCGATGAAGGGTCACGTCGTCTCCAGAAGTGCGGGAACAATCCCGATGACTGGACAACGCCTGACCTGCGGCTGACGCTCACATCGCTTCTGTGAAGAACGTTCCCAGATGTCACGGCGATGCCGGAGCTGGTCGATCGCGCGGGCTGGCGATCCACTCTTTCACGAAGTGCGTCGCCCGCGCGCAGCGCGTTCGAATGCGCCGCCCCATGTCAGTTGCTGGGTGATCACGAGCGCATGTGTGCACGCCTTGGAGGCTCAGCTCGGCAATGCCGGCGTACGAGCCGTGCACCTTTCTCATGATTTCGAAATCCGCCGACCAGCCGTCGGGCAGTTCGAACAGAGTGGATGGCGCTGGCACGGCAAACCCAGCACAGGCAGGAGCCATTCCGCGCCCATAACTAATCCACAAGTATTAGCCAAGGTTGCCAAGGTGCGATTTGTGTCGATTTGTTCCGGTTTTGCCATGGTGCCGAGCTACCATCCCGCCAAACTACATGAGGCGGAGATGCGGGGCGCAAGTGAGATCGAGCGGGTCGTTGCAGCGCTGAAGACGCTGGCGATTCAGCCGTGGCCAGAAAGCGCACGGCTTGTTTTGAAGTGGAACGACGTCGCCAAGACTCTTCCGGGCATCGGCTACGAGGCGTTCTTTCATGCCCACCGGCTGGCCACCCGCAACGTCTTCGACGACGCGGGGTTGAACACGCCAGCCATCGAAGCGTTGCGCGCGCACGGCTTCACCGTGGTGGTTGACGCCAGCCAGGGGGAAGCGGCGTCCTGCGTTCGCATCGAGGTCGGGCTTGCGTGGCTGGACCTGTGCAGAAAGCAGCCGGGGCGAAAGCCCCGCAACGGCATGTACGAGCTGCTGGAAGACGACGGGCACTGCTGAGCACGCCTGTCTTGTCCGCCTATACTCGCGGCTTCCGTTTTTTCGCACCGCACGCGTTCAACGGTTGCCCGATGCGGGTGTAGCTCAATGGCAGAGCTGTTGCTTCCCAAGCAACTGACGAGGGTTCGATTCCCTTCACCCGCTCCACCTCTCCACCGCTCCCCCCGGACATTTCCTCAGCCGGCCTCCTCGGCATGCAGCGCCGCCTGTACCCCAGCCGGCAGGACATACGCCGGCAGCAGCCGCGCCGCCAGCAGGAGCATCTCGAATTCCTCGTCGCTCAGCGCCTGCGGCACCATGTCGAAATGGCACAGCGTGCCGACCCGTGTTTTCCGCGCTTGCCGGGAAGATTTCATCGGGCCACCGTGGCAAAAAGTGCTTCATTTCAACAACCGCCATCACGTAGCATCCGGCCATGAGCTACACCGTGAAACTGATCGATTTCCCCGACGCGCCGGCCGATGTCATAGCCTCCGCGGAGTCCCGCTTTCGCCGCGAACTCGACAAGCTGCTGGGCGACGGCGTGGTGCCCGCGCTGAAGGCGTTCGAGAACGCCAGCGAGTCGAGCGCCGACGAACTCACCCAAAACGACATTGCGCTCGCCGCGGCCTGGGCCAAGGCCTTTGAGGCCGCCAAGACCGCGGGCTTTCGCGCACTGGGCGAAGCCGACGAGGCGTACTTCGAGATCCGCATCGACTGATTCTTTCTCCCTTCAGGAGCCGGCCATGAAACTGCTGCCCGCCTTGTTGCTCTGCACCCTGCTCTGCGGCTGCGCGACGGCACCGGGCACGTCGCCGCCGACCGCCTCCGGCGCAACGGCCGAACAGGCGCAAGCGCAGACCCCAGCTCCCCAGCCCACGGGCGTGCAATGGCGCTACATCAACACCAAGTCGTACGAAACCACGAGCGCCGGCGCCGGCCTCGGGCGCAGCCATCGCTATGAAAGCAGCGTCGGCTGGGTCGACGTGTATGTGTACGACATGAAGCGCACCGACTGGCGCCCCGGCGTGGACGACCCGCAGTTCGACGCGCACTTCAAAGGCACCATCGTCGAGGTGCAGCGCGCCATGGCGCAGGGCCTGTACGCCAGCGCCAAGGTCGGCGCCACGCGCGACGTGCGCATCGACGGCATCACCTTCCGCTCCATCTCGTTCCGGCTGGTGAACGCGCGCGACGGCAAGGCGTACGACTCGTACACCTACCTCACGGCGCGCGGCGGCCGGCTGCTGAAGTACCGCATGTCGTTCAACGCACCGGGCCCCGCCAACGTGGAAGCCATTGCGCGCGAGTTCATCGATCGCAATCTGCGCACCGGGCCGGACTCACCGGTCGGCACGCGCGAACTGCGCAACACCTGACACGCCGCGGCGGCCGCATCTTGCCGGCCTGGCCGACTCACTTGCGCGCGGCCCCCGGCAGCTTGGACACGCGCTCGGCCAAAAAGTCGATCAGCACGCGCACCCGCAACGGCAGCTGTCGACGTGGCGCATACAGCAGGTGCGCCTCTTGCGCCGGCCCTGTGTGTCGCGGCAGCACTCGCACCAACCGGCCTTGCGCCAGCAGCTCGGCCACCATCCACGTGGGCTGCAATGAGATGCCTGCACCGGCCAGCACGCTGTCGAGCAACGCCATCGCGTTGTTCACGCGGTAGCGGCTGCGCACCGGCACGGCAACCGCTCCGTCAGGCCCCTGCAGCAGCACGCCGTCGTCGCCCGGCGCATAGCGCAGGTAGTCGTGCGGCAGCAGGTCCTGCGGCTTGCGCGGCTTGCCCCGTGCGGCGATGTAGCCGGGCGAAGCGACCAGCACGCGCGGCCAGGTGCCGAGGTGGCGTGCCACCAGGTCGGGCGGCAGCACACCACCGACGCGCAGCGACACGTCGATGCGCTCTTCCAGCGGGTCGATGAAGCGGTCGTCCAGCACCAGCTCCAGTTCGATGTCGGGGTACAGCGCCAGAAACTCCACCGCCATGGCGTTGAGGTGCCGCTGCCCCAGCGTGACCGGTGCGCTCAGGCGCAGCAGGCCGCGCGGCTGCTGCGTGGTTTCGCGCGCATCGGCTACCGCGTCGCCGTAATCCTCGAGCACGCGCCGCGCGCGCTCGTGAAAGCGCTGCCCTTCCTCGGTCAGGCTCAGGCCTGCCGCGGTGCGCCGCAGCAGCCGAACGCCGAGCGAGCGCTCCAGCCCCGCCACCAGCTTGCTGACGGTGGGCTGCGTGGTGCCCAGCGCGCGGGCCGCGCCCGACAGGCTGCCGAGTTCCACGCTGTGCACGAAGGCCTGGAGGGCGCGCAAAGTGTCCATGGATATATTCAAAAAAAGAATGAAGTGAATGCCATTCTGCCGTCTACCCACGCGAATACGAATGCAAGAAAGTCGCCTGCCGGCTTCGATTTTCCCAAGGACATCTTCATGACGCTCTCGACTTTCACTTTCACCTCGCTGCTTCGCCACGGCGCCCTCGCGCTCGCGCTGGCCGGCATGGCCAGCGCATCGACCGCCGCCCCGCCCGCCACCCACTGGAGTCCCAGCTGGATGGCCAGCACGCAGCCCCTGTGGCACGGCGACTTCGTGCTGCCCACCGGCGTGCCCTTTCAGTTCAACCGCCAAACGGTGCGCCAGGTGGCGCGCCTGAGCATCGGCGGCACGCGGCTGCGCGTGGTGATCAGCAACGAAGGCGGCACCGCGCCGCTGCACATCGGCGCGGCCCGCGTGGCGCGGCATGCACAAGGCTCGGCCAGCGTGGAGGGCAGCGACCGGCCGCTGAGCTTCGGCGGGCAGGCGCAGGTCACGCTGCCGCCCGGCGCGCGGTGGGTCAGCGACCCGGTGGACATCGACCTGCCCGCGCTGGCCGAAGTGGCCGTGTCGCTCTACCTGCCACAGCCCAGCCAGCCCGCGGGCTTTCACTTCGACGCGCGCCAGACGGCCTATGTCGCCAACGGCGACCTCACGGCCTCCATGCGAATGCCCGCCGACGCCACACCGCTGAGCACCCGCGTGTACGTGAGCGGCCTGATCGTCGAAACGCCCGCGGCGCCGGTCACCGTGGTCGCCTTCGGCGATTCGCTGACCGACGGCAACGGCGCGACGCCCGGTGCCAACACCCGCTGGCCTGACGCATTGGCCGAGCGGCTAGCGGGCCGCCACATCGCGGTGCTGAACGCTGGCATCTCGGGCGGCCGGCTGCTGAAGGACGGCATGGGCCGCGCCGGCCTGGCGCGCGCGGGGCGCGACGTGTTCGCGCAGCCCGGCGTGCGCGCCATGGTCGTGCTGCTGGGCACCAACGACATCGGCTGGCCCGGCGGCCCGTTCGCACCGGCCGAGCCCGCCGTGCGCGCGGAGCAACTGGTCGAGGGCTTTCGCCAACTGATAGCGATGGCCCACGCGCACAACGTGCGCATCATGGGCGCCACCATTCCGCCGACCGAGCGCGCACTGCAAGGCACGCCGCTAGAAGGCCACTATTCGCCCGGGAAAGACCAGGTGCGTCAGGCCGTGAACCGATGGATCCGCGAGGGTGGCGCGTTCGACGCCGTGGTCGATTTCGACGCGCTGCTGCGCGATCCCGCACACCCCGCGCGGCTGAAGGCGGCCATGGACTCGGGCGACCATCTGCACCCGGGCGACGCGGGCTACAAGGCGATGGCCGCGGCCATCGACCTGGAGGCATTGCTCGGCCCGCCCACGCAGCATTGAGCCAAAGGTTCACCTCGGGTTTGCACTTCGGAAAACACTGTACATAGATACAGCATTTCCCTAAACTTCGTCGTCTCCAAGAACACCACCGAGGCGACACCATGACCACCGCCAACCCGCCTGCGACCGCCCCGGCGCAGGCGCTTTTTTTCTCCCGCCTGCAGCAGTTGCAGACCCGTTCGCGCACAGGCCGCCTCTCGACCTGGCCTTTCAAGGTGGCCCGCGACAAGGGCCCGCCTGACGCGAATGAAACGAACGATGTGCGCATTCAGGCCGCGCGCGTCATCCGCACGACGGCCGAGAACTGGTGGCCGTCCGATGCGTGAGGCAGGACATTCGTGCGGCGCTACAGTCGTCTCATGCTGACGCCAACCGCCCTCGCCCCATCCTTGCTCCAGCCCCTGTCGCAAGACGCCATCCAGCAATGCCTGTCCCAGGCCTACGGCCTGCACCAGGTGCGCGCCGAATCACTGCCGCCAGGCGCCAACGCGCATTCCGCCGCGTTCCGCATCGACGCGGATGACGGCGCCGCTTACCTCCTCCAGTTGCACCGCGAAGGCCTCCCTCATTCGGTCTTCACCGTGCCGGCCTTTCTGCACAACGACCAAGGCATCGACGCCGTGATGGCGCCGCTGCCCACCACGGGTGGCGCGCCGAGCATGCAGGCGCATGGCTTCGACTGGGCGCTGTACCCCTTCTTCGAAGGCGCCAACGGTTTCGAGCGCTCCCTGACGGACACGCAGTGGCGCGCGCTCGGCAAGGCCGTGAGCGCCATGCACCGCACCGAACTGCCCGACGCGCTGTCGGCCAGCCTGCCCAGGGAGCGCTACGCCCACCAGGCGCGCGAAGGCGTGCGGCGCTACCAGCGCCGGTTCATCAACGGCGTGACCGGCGACGACATCGTCATGCGCTTCTTCGCGTTCTGGGAAGACCGCGCCGAAGAGATCGACACCGTCGTCTACCGCAGCGAGCAGCTCGCGTCGATCCTGCTGGAACGCCCGCCCCGGCTGGTGCCATGCCATGGCAGTCTGCATGCAGGCAACGTGCTCGCGGGCGATGACGGGCGGCTGGCCATCGTCGACTGGCGCGCGCTGGCGCTCGCCCCGAAAGAGCGCGACCTGATGTTCATCGGCAATGGCGGCGGTGCAGCCCCTGTGTGGAACACGCCGGCGCAAGCAGCGCTGTTCTACGAAGGTTACGGCGCCACCGACATCGACGCCGTGGCGCTCACCCACTACCGCTACGAGCGCATCACGCAGGACGTGCTCGCGTGCTGCGACCTGATGTTCGACACCGGGGCCAGCGCGCAAGACCGCGAGGAAGGCCTGCGCCAGTTGCAGCGCCAGTTCGCGCCGAACGACGTGGTCGCCATCGCGCACCAGAGCTACGAAGCCGTCACCTGAGCCTGCGCGGCCAGCGATGCCGCGTCAGGTCAACAAGTCCTGCGCGTCGTCTTCGAAGCCCGTGATGGGTTGGGCCTTGGCCAAGGCGAGCCACACCGCGAACGGAATGCGGTCGAACGCGCGGTGCACCGCCGCGCGCGCCACCACGAGGCGGTCGCCTTCGAGCACCATCACGCCGCACTCGGCGGGCACCTCGTCGGGCGCCGCGATGCAGCGGCCCTTGGCGTCGTTGCCCAGCACGTACCAGCACTCGCCGCCCAGGTCGAGGTAGGCCGCGCGCTTGTCAGGCTTGCGCAGGTCGCCCAGCAGGTCGGCGCGGCTGACCTTCACCTCGTGCACGATGGGGTGCGCATAGGCCTCCACGCTGGTGTTGCGGATCGAGAACACGTCGGGCCGCGCGATGCACCAGCGCGGCTTGCCGCCCCCTCCCTCTGCGTCTCCCTCTGCGTCTCCCTCTGCGTCTCCCTCCTGCAGCGGCGCCAGCCGCGCGCGCAGGCCCAGCCCGCGCCATGCGATGCGGCCGCCGCGCGTCATCTCGCGCGCCACGCGCTCCACCAGGGCCTCGTGCGGCGACAGCGCGGCGCGGTTGAGGGTGAGCGTGGTGGCGATGCGCGCAATGCCCGCATCGGTCACGCGCAGCGTCTCGTGGCCGTGCGGCGTGCGCACGCGCTCCAGGTAGCCGCCCGCGAGCAACTCGACCTCGATGCCGTCGCAGCACGGCCAGCCCGCCGAGCGATAGATTTCGCGCAGCCGCCGCGCATGCAGCTTGCCGAACGGCACCTCCGCGGCGGCCCGCTGCAGGGGTGGCGGCTCCACCACGGGCGGGGTAAAACCGGGGTCGGTGATGGGCGGCAACGCAGGTGGCGGATCGCCTTCGGGGGGCGGCATGTTCGGCGGCGGGGGCTGAACAGGCACCGGCACGTCGGGTGCGGGCGGCGGCGGGCCGATGGGTGTCGCAACGATGGGGTCTAGAACAAGTTCTGTCATGGCTCAGGCAGGTTAGCGAAAAGTCGCGCGCGGCGCGAGGCATGCAACCAACGGTTGCATCAATGAAAGTCCCGGCTGGTGTTGCTCTGCGCCAGCCGGCCCATGAGCGGCGTCAGGTCTTTGAAGCCGGTGGCCACCAGGTGCTGCACCTTGCCGCCGCTGTCGTCGTCGCGCTGCCACGTGCCCTGCACCGCCAGCAGTTGCGACTTGAGCAGCGGCTCGCGCCAGGCGTCCACGACGTGGTTCCACACGATCACGTTGACGTTGCCGGTCTCGTCTTCCAGCGTGACGAAGATGGTGCCGTTGGCCGTTTGCGGGCGCTGCCGCCCCTTGACGATGCCGCAGGCGCGCACCGTCTGGCCCGTTCGCACCTCGCGCAGCTCGGCCGCGCTCAGCAGATTCATGCGCGCCAGGCGCGGGCGCAGCAGCGCGAGCGGATGGCGGCGCAGCGTGAGGCGCAGCGCCGCGTAGTCGCCGACGATCTCCTCGCCTTCCGGCGCGGCGGGCAGCTGCAACACCTGTTCGTTGATGGGCACGCCCTTGAGCAAACCGGGCGCGCGCCGCTGGGCGGTGGCATCCCATATCTGCTGGCGCCGGTGGCCCGACAGCGACATCAGCGCATCGGCCGCGGCCAGCGCGGCCATGTCCTTGCCGTCGAGTTCGGCGCGCAGGGCCAGGTCTTCGGTGCTGGTGAACGGCGCCTGCGCGCGCGCGTCGAGCAGGCGCCTGGCACCGGCCGCGCTGAGGCTCTGGATGCGGTTCAGGCCCAGGCGCACGGCGGGCTGGTTGTCGTTGCCCAGGCGCTCGGCGTAGCGCGCGTCGGTGCCGTGCGGCATGCGCGGCGCATCGGGGGCACGGGCTTCGAGCGTGGTGTCGTGGTCGCTCTGCATGACGTCGACCGGGCGCACCTCCACGCCATGGCGGCGCGCGTCCTGCACCAGCTGGGAAGGGCTGTAGAAGCCCATCGGCTGGGAGTCGAGCAATGCGGCCAGGAAGCAGGCGGGCTCGTGGTTCTTGAGCCAGCTGCTCACCGTGACCAGCAGCGCGAAGCTCGCGGCATGGCTTTCGGGAAAGCCGTAGTCGCCGAAGCCGAGGATCTGCTTGAAGATGGCCTCGGCAAAGCTGGCCTTGTAGCCATTGCCGGTCATGCCTTCGACCAGCTTCTGGTGGAACTTGTCGAGGCCGCCCTTGCGCTTCCATGCGGCCATGGCGCGGCGCAGTTGGTCGGCCTCGTCGGCAGAGAACTTGGCCGCGATCATCGCGATCTGCATCACCTGCTCCTGGAAGATCGGAATGCCCAGCGTGCGTTCCAGCGCGGGGCGCAGCTCGTCGTTTTCATAGTGAATGGGCAAGCCCTTGCGCACCCGCTCGCGCTGCTTGAGATACGGATGCACCATGCCGCCCTGAATGGGCCCGGGCCGCACGATGGCCACCTCGATCACCAGGTCTTCATAGCAGCGCGGCTGCAGCCGCGGCAGCATCGACATCTGCGCCCGGCTCTCGATCTGGAACACGCCCACGGTGTCGGCGTCGCAGATCATGTCGAACACCTTCGGGTCGTTGTGCGGAACCTGGTGCATCTCCACCATCGAGCCCCGCCAGCGGTTCATGTGGTCGAGCCCCCGGCGGATGGCGCTGAGCATGCCGAGCGCGAGCACGTCGACCTTGAGCATGCCCATGGCCTCCAGGTCGTCTTTTTCCCACTGGATGACGGAGCGGTCTTTCATGGACGCCTTCTCTACCGGCACCAGCCGCGTGAGCTTGGTGTGCGTGAGCACGAAGCCGCCCACGTGCTGGCTCAGGTGGCGCGGAAAGCCCTTGAGCCGCTGCGTCATCTCCATCCACTGTTCGAGCTTGAGCTCGTCTTCGCGCACGCCCGCGCGCTCGCATGCCGCGTTCAGTTGCTCGCCGAGCAATGTGTCGTCGAACCAGTAGTGGTCTTTGGCGAATTCGTCGATCAGCCGCTCGTCGATGCCGATGGCCTTGCCCACGTCGCGCAGCGCGCTGCGCGAGCGGTAGCAGATGACGACGGCCGCAATGGCCGCACGCTCGCGCCCGTATCTTTCGTAGATGTACTGGATGACCACCTCGCGTCGCTGGTGCTCGAAGTCGACGTCGATGTCCGGCGGCTCCTTGCGGTGGCGGCTCAGGAAGCGCTCGAACAGCAGCGTGGCCTTGTCGGGGTCGATGGCGGTGATGCCCAGGCAATAGCAAACGGCCGAGTTGGCCGACGAGCCGCGCCCCTGGCAAAGAATCTTTTGCGACCTGGCAAAGCTGACGATGTTTTCCACCGTGAGAAAGAACATCTGGTAGCCGAGGTCGACGATCAGCGCGAGCTCTTTCTGCACCTGCGCACGCACCTTCTCGGGAATGCCCTGGGGGTAGCGGCCCCGCGCGCCCTCCCACGTCTTGCGCTCCAGCGTCTGCGTGGGTGTTTCGTCGTTGCCCACGCTTTCGAGCGGGTACTTGTAGGTCTCGCGGATCACCGCGGGGTCGAACCTGCACCGCTCGGCCACGACCAGCGTGTTGATCAGCATGTCGCCCAGGTACAGCTCGGCCAGCCGCATGCGCGGGCGCAGGTGCCGCTCTGCATTCGACTGCAGCGCAAAGCCGCATTCGGCCACCGTCTTGCCCTCGCGCACCGCCGTGAGCACGTCGTGCAGCGGCTTGCAAGAGCGCGCATGCATGTGCACGTCGCCGGCCGCCACCAGCGCCACGCCGGCCTGCTCGGCGGCCTGCATCAGCGTGACGAACCACAGGTCGTCGTCGAGCTCGTTGAACAGCTCCACGGCCAGCCAGAGGTTGTCCGCATAGAGCGCCTTGGCGGCGGCCAGGTCTTCATGCAGCGTGGCCGCATCTACCGTGCCGCCGGGGTTGCGGTTCGGCACGAAAAGAATCTGGCAGCGCTGCAACGAGGCCACGTCGCTGTCTTCCCAGCGCACGCGGTACTCGCCCTTGGGCAGCTCGGTGTTGCGCGCGGCGGTGATGAACTCGCACAGGTTGCCCCAGCCCTCGGTGTCGTTCGCGATCACCACGAGCTTGAAGCGCTCGAAATGAAATTCGCTGCCGAACAGCAGGCGAAAGTCGGGGTTGCGCGCAATCTTCGGTTCGTGGGGGTGCTCGGCCTCGTACGCGTCCAGCTTCGCGGGCAGGTCGCGCAAGGCCACATGCGCCCGCACGATGCCCGCCACCGAGCATTCGTCGGTGATGGCCAGCGCCTCGTAGCCGAGCTGGTAGGCGCGCTCCACCATTTCTTCGGGCGTCGAGGCGCCGCGCTGAAAGCTGAAGTTGGTCAGGCAATGCAGCTCCGCATAGCCGGGCAACATGCGCGCGACTTTCTTGCGCATCGGCACCGGCAGCGCATGCACCTGGGCCGGCTGGCGCTTGCGTTCCTGCTTGTCGCTGAGCTCAGGCATAGAAGCCCTGCAGGTACCAGCGCACCTCGCCGGCGGAAAAGCGCGCGGAGTGCCGCTCCCTGAAGATCCACACCAGCCCGGCCTCGGGGCTTTCGGCCACGTAGTAGTCGCGCAGGGCGGGCTGGCCGCCCTCCTCCTTGTCGCCCCACCAGCCGGCCTCCACACGCTGCGGGCCGCTCAGCTTGCTCAGCGGCCCGCGATAGCACGGGCGCTCGCCGTCCATCTCCAGCAATTGCGGCTCGGGCAGCAGCCACGGCGGGTAGAGGGCGTCGGGTTGCGAGGCGGCGGCCTGGGCTTGTTTGTTCGCTTGCTTGGTTTGCTTGTGTGGCTTGTCGGTCGGCGGCGGGTCTTTGTGCAGCGCCGGCTGCCAGGCCTGCTTGCGCTCCGGCCGGTGGTCGGCCTGCGCCGAGGGCACCACCACCTGCTGCGCGCCCAGCCGAACGCTGAGCCGCTCGACCATCTCGTGCAGCTTGTCGCCCTTGCGGTTGTCTTCCGGCAAGAAGCTGGTGCTGGCCCCGGCCCACGGATCGGTTTCGAGCGTGCGCAGCCGGAGCCAGCTCACGGGCGCGGCCAGCGTGGTGAGGGCGAGCTTTTCGGACAGCAGGCGGCGCAGGTGCGCCATGTCCTGCGTGGGCTCGGCCGTGCGCACGGTGACCTGCTGGTGCGGCGGCAGGTTCACGCCGTTGAAGCGCTTGAGGTCGAGCGTCCATTGCAGCTCCAGCGCGCGCGCGCCGCGCTGCCGCCCGCGCAGCCAGATCTGCAGCGCCGACAGCAGCCGGTTGGCCGACCACATGAGTTCGGGCCCGGTCTCGGCCAGCGCGGGCAGCTCCAGCTTTTGTTCGAACACGTCGGGCAGCGTGAGCCAGGCGTGGCTTTCGGGGCGCAGGCCCCAGGCGGCGTCGAGCGCCGCGCGCAGTTCCGCGCCAAAGCGCCGCGTGAGGCCGCCGCGCGGCAGCGCCGCCACGTCGCCCCAGGTGCGGCAGCCCAGGCGCGCGAGAAGGTCGAGGTGGGTGCGCGCGGCGCTCAGCGTGTCCAGCGGCAGGCCGGCGGGCATGTCTTTGGGGCGCTGCTCCTGCCGCACGAACAGGCGCAGCCGCGCCAGCGCGATGAGGCTGGTGGCGCCCTGCGCGCCCTGCATGCGCACGTCGGGCGCGGGGTTGTCGGCCAGCAACTGCCGCATGAGCTGCAGCCGGCCGCCCCACAGGCGCTCGCAGGCCGAGACTTCGAGCATCAGCGCCTCGTCCTGCCAGGCGACGTGAGGGGTGTAGCGCAGCGCCCACCAGCCGAGCGCTTCGGGCGTGGGAAATGCCCCTTCGGTGAACACCGCGGAACCGGCTTCGCCGGGCCGCTGGCGTGGCCCCGGGTCGGAGGGGGACGCAGCGACATGAGCTGCGCGAAGGCTGGGGGCGAGCGCCATTTCAGGCAACCACCGCAAGGCGATCCAGTGCATGCCGGCCTCCTTTCCACGCATCGATGCGCACCACCTTGGCGGACGTTTCGGTCTCGCCGGCCGGCACCGTGCCTTGCTGCTGCAGGCGCAGCTTGCGCCGCAACCGGGCCGCGGCCAGCAGCGCGGCCATGCGCTCGTTGCGCGCCGGCAGCATCACCGGCGCGGACAGCGGCGGCCCACGGCGCTTGAGGATGTGCAGCTCGATCTGCGACGCATCGGCCTCGCAGCGCTCGGCACGCAGCCGCAGCCGCGCGGGCGACGCCGACAGCGCCACCGACGCGGGCCGGCACACGAACAGCATCACCTCATGCTGCGCGGCCGCCAATTGCAGCCGCCGCAGCTCGCCCACGCGCGCCTGCGGCAGCCAGGCGACCACGGCGGCCACCTCCGCGCAGCGCAGCGCCTGCTCGCAGGCCCACAGCCGCGCGGCCGGCGCCGCGCTCTTGACGCACATCAGCGACCCCACCGGCAGCCCCTGGGCTGCCAGCGACGCGCCGCAAGGTTCGTAGGGCGCGCCGATCAGCACCACCGGCCCGCCGCGCATCTGCACCGCCTGCGCCAGCCCGGGCAGCAGCAGCCGCCAGACATGGGCCTCGGGCGCGGCCTGCAGCAGCTCCGTCATGGCACCCACCGGCCAGCCGCCGCCGGGCAGCTCGGCGTCGAGCGCGGCGTGGCCGGTGGCGACGACCTGCGCGTCGGCCAGGCCGAGCTCGTCGGCATGCCAGACGCCGCGGCCCGCGGCAGTGGAAAAGGAGTCGAGGAAAGGAAGGCCCATGGTGAAGACTGTTAACTGTATTTTTATACAGTATTTCCTGAGCCGCAACAGGCCGCCTCGGCAAAGATCGATTTACCTCGAAGGCCCGCCGCCTTAAGATCAATTTGTTAACACTTTGTGACTTCTTCACACAAAATGATTCGCCTGATCGCCTCCACCCTCGCTGCCTTCACCCTCGCCATAGCCCCTTCGCTGCCCGCGCTGGCACAGGGGCAGGCCAAGCCCATCGTCATCGGCCAGACCTACGTGAAGACCGGGCCGCTGGCTTCGCTGTCGACCGAGCCGCTGGTCGGCATCCGCGCCATGTTCACGGCGCTGAACGCCAGCGGCGGCATCAACGGCCGGCCGGTCGAGCTGCGCCAGCTCGACGACGCCTACGACCCCGCCAAGGGCGCTGAGAACGTGAAGACATTCGTCAACGAAGGCGCGGTCGGTATCCTGATGCCCATCGGCACCTCGTCGTCGGTGGGTGCGCTGAAGACGGCCAACGAGCTGAAGATTCCGGTGGTCGGCCCGTACACCGGCGCGGGGCCGGTGGTGAAGTTCTCGGAGTACGGCTTTCCGGTGCGCATCAGCTTCGACGAGGAATACAGCCGCATCGTGAACCACCTGTTCACCATCGGCCTGTCGCGCATTGCCTTCGCCTACAACGACAACCCCGGCGCCCGCTCGGCCATGGAAAGCACGCAGAAGTTCATTGCCGAACGCGGCGACAAGATGGTGGGCAGCGTGGCCATCAAGAACGACGGCTCCGACGCCACCGAGCGCGCGGCGGAGCTGGCCAAGCTCAAGCCCAAGGCGGTGGTGCTGTCGGCCACCAACGACGTGGCGGCGAAGTTCATCACGGCCTACCGCGCGGCCGGCGGCGAGACGGCCTTCTATTCGTTCTCGTTCCTCAACGGGCAGAAGCTCTTTCAGGACATCAGGAAAGACTCGGCCGGCGTGGTCATCTCGCAGGTGGTGCCCTACCCCTGGAACAGCGCCATGCCGGTGATTGCCGAGTACCAGGCGGCCATGAAAAAGATTGGCGCCACCGAGTTCAGCTACGCCAGCCTGGAGGGCTACGTCACGGCCAAGGTGATGGTCGAGGGCCTGAAGCGCGCGGGCGCCAACCCCACGCCGGACACGCTGCACAAAGGCCTGGAGTCGTTCAAGACGCTCGACCTGGGCGGCATCGCGGTGGCCTACCGGCCCGGCGAGCACCGCGGGCTGACCTTCTCCGAGCTGTCGATGCTCAAGGCGGACGGGCGCTACCTGCGCTGACCAGCCCTTCAGCCCGGCCGCCTGCACCGTGTGCGCCACGGCCTGCATGAACAAGCCACGCGGTGCTAAGGTGGCGGCCGTTCCATGACACCCCACGGCTTGCTCCCCGCGCACCTCACCCGCGCCCGGTTCCTGCGGCTCCTTGCAGCGCTGCCGGCGGGCGCGGCGCTTTCCTCGTTCGCGCAGCAGCAGCAAGTCACACCGCCCAAGCCGCCCAGGCCGCCGATGAAGATGAACACCCGCCCCATCCCCTCCAAGCAGGAAGCCCTGCCCGTCATCGGCTGCGGCACCTGGATCGGTTTCGACCAACGCCCCGGCACCGCGGAATACCAGCGCCTGCCCGGCGTGCTCGACGCCCTGTTCGCGGCCGGCGGCCAGCTGATCGACAGCTCGCCGATGTACGGCCGCTCCGAGCAGACCACCGGCGAGCTGCTGGCCGCCTCGGGCCAGCACGACAAGGCCTTCCTCGCCACCAAGGTCTGGACCTCGGGCCGCGAGGCCGGCATTGCGCAGATGGAGCAGTCGTTCGAGCGGCTGCGCACCAGGCGCATCGACCTGATGCAGGTGCACAACCTGCTCGACTGGCGCACGCACCTGGCCACGCTGCGCGACTGGAAGGCGCAGGGCCGCGTGCGCTACATCGGCATCACGCACTACACGGCTTCCGCCTATGCCGAGGTCGAGGCGGTGCTGCGCGCCGAGCAGCTCGACTTTCTTCAGATCAACTATTCGGCCGATGCCCGCGAGGCCGAGCAGCGCCTGCTGCCGCTGGCGGCCGAGCGCGGCGTGGCGGTGATCGTCAACCTGCCCTTTGGCGGCGGCGGTCTGCTGCGCCGGCTGCGCGACAGGCCGCTGCCCGCGTGGGCCGGCGAGATCGGCTGCAGCAGCTGGGCGCAGCTGCTGCTGAAGTTCGTGCTGAGCCACCCCGGCGTGACCTGCGTGATTCCGGGCACCAGCCGCGCGGAGCACATGGCCGACAACGCGGCGGCCGGCACGGGCACGTATGGCGATGCGGCCTTCTGGCGCGCCCATGCCGCCGAACTGAGCCGCTAGAAAACGTTCAGCCGACCAGCACGATGTCGGCGGCGGGCACCGCGCGAATCGGCACACCGAAGCTGGTGATGTCCGCCAGCGTGGCGTTGTGGTGCGCGCGAATCTGCGCGCCCGTGGCATGCGGCTTGTCGTGCGAGGTGTGCGCGTCGGCGGCCAGCACCACCTCGTAGCCCAGCGCGGCGGCGCGGCGTGTGGTGGTGTCCACGCAGAACTCCGACGAATAACCGCAGACCACCACCCGCTTCACGCCGTGGTCCGACAGCCATGCGTCCAGCGGGGTGCGCAGGAACGAGTCGGGCGTGGTCTTGCGGATCTTGGTGTCGCGCGCGTCGGTGTGCAACGCACTGGCGAGCTGCCAGCGCTCGGAGTCGAACTCCAGGTCGACCGCGTTCTCATGCTGGATGAACGCCACCGGCACGCCGGCCGCGCGGGCGTGTTCGGTGAGCGCGTTGATGCGCTGCACCACCGCTTCGGCTTCATGGGGGCGCGGCGGGTCGTCGCACAGACCGCGCTGAACATCGATGACAAGTACGGCAGTTTTCATGCGGGCATCGTAGCCGCCGCTCCAATTTCAGGCACTCAATTTCAGGTACTCAATTTCAGGTACTCAATTTCAGGCATTCAATCCCAGGCACTCACCTCGAGCCGTACCTTCCCGCTGATGCCCGGCGCCGCCGGCGCGGCGCCCAGGCTGGAGAGCGGCACCACGAACTGCAGCTTGCCCCCGGCCAGCTGCGTCGGACTCATGGGCAGCGAGGCCTGCCCTGCCGTGTCGGTCTGCCAGCCGTACTTGACGTTCCAGTTCTGCGCCGGGTCGTCGGCCGGGGGCGGCGCAATTTCGATGACCAGCGTGTCGCGAAACAGCGAGCTGCCTTCGTAGTGCCCGTCCAGCCAGAACTTGTTGTTGACCTGGTAGTCGGGCACGCGCACGCCCAGCGTCATGGCGTAGGCCAGCGTCGGGCGGTCCTGCTTCACGCGGGCCTTGTTGGCCAGGAACACGCTCGACAGGTAGATGGCGCGGCGCTTGGCCTTGGCCGGGTCGGTCAGCTCCTTGTGCGTGCGGCAGGCGGGCGAGTCTTCTTCCGCCACGCGCCGGCTCAGGTACCAGCGCTTGCCGCGCGGCGCGGCCAGCAGCTCGACCTGGTAGAGCGCATCGACGTCGGCCCCCGCGGGCAGGTCGGGCGGCAGCGTGACGCCGTCGACGTCGAACCACAGGTCCACCCGCACGTCGCCGAACAGGAAGCGCACGAGGTTCTGGTACGCCTCCTCGGAGTTGACGATGCCGAAGAAGCCCGAGTGCGAGCGGTAGGTGTAGGCCGTGGCCACGGGCAGCGTTCTGCCGTCGGCGTCGCGCGACCAGAGCGAGGCGTTCTCGATGCGCACCAGCCCGTCGCTGCCGTGCCCCGCGAACATGCGTGACAGGCCTTTGGCGCTTTCGTAGTCGCCGCGGTTGGAGCCGACCATGCAGAAGAAGCGCTCGGGCGGAAAGGCGGTGGCCGGCAGGTAGTCCATGCGGCCGTCGACGGGCGCGGTGGCCAGAAAGTCGGACATCCTGTCGCGGTTGAAGGTGTTCATTTCGGCCGCGGTGAGCCAGGCCGGCACGTTGATGCCGCCCATGTCGATGCCGTTGTGCGGCGTGGCATAGGTGAACACCTTGTCGACACAGGCGCGCGCCGCCGCGTCGCCCAGCGCGGGGTTCTGCAGAAAGGCCCGCACCACGAGGCCGCCCATGGAATGCGCGACGAGGTAGCAGCGAAAGTCGGTCACTGCGTAGCCGGGGCCTTCGCGCAGTGCCACGAGGTCGCGCACGCGCAGCACGAGCTGGCTCAGGCCTTGCGCGTACACGGTGACATCTTTCGACTGGCCGTCGCCGAGCAGTTCGGAGCCGGAGTCGTAGTAGCGGTAGATGATGACCGAGGCCGAGGGAATGCCGTCGACGTCTTTGCCGGTGTCGTCGGGCGAGGGTTTCCAGTCGGGGTCGAGGATGTCCAGGCCGTTCTGGTAGACGCTTTGGTACTGAAAGTCGGCCAGCAGGCGTACCACGGGCGACTCGAAGACGAACTTCTGCGCGGGTGCCTCTTTCTTCACGGTGGCGCGGTACACCGTGGAGCCCAGGTTGAAGCCGCAGAACGGATCGGCCGCGGTCTCGTCGCGTTCGGCTTCGGTCATGGCGTACCCCCGCACGTAGATGATGGGATAGCGATTGCTGCTCATGGAATGTGCCGCCTCGTCTGGATGCGATGAAGCGCTCCAGTGTGACGAGACGGTTTGGGGAGCGCCATACAGCGCATGGTGTAGGGCTCGGGTGCCGCTGTTCGATGCGCTGCTGTTCAGGGCGCTGCTGTTCAGGCCGACGCACACGCCGACGGGGTACCTTGCTCCGCGAATGTCCCCCGGCCTGCGGCCTCCTCCTTTATTTCGCTGCGCAAGGCACCCCATCGGCGTGAGCGTTTTCAGAGCAGTGGTTGATCGCGCGACCACCGCAGAGCGTGCCCAGGTGCACAGGGCGTCGGGTGCTCCCCGCAGCGAAATAAAGGAGGAGGGGCGCAGCCCCGGGGGACATTCGCGGAGGGGAGCACCCGGCGGCCTGTGCACGCGCCCTGAACAAATGCACCCCGAACGACAGAGCCAAAAAAAACATACCCCCGCGCCCCAAATGTTTCTAAGGCTGAAACCATTGAAACACCAGCCATGGCTAACCTCCCGCCATCCGACCAACACAAACAAGAAGGCTCCCATGGCTGAAGAATC
>NNBV01001190.1_pt1 | contig 65582 bp, 55 predicted proteins | sample 1173771 | NCBI WGS metagenome assembly NNBV01 (sample SAMN07173938, study PRJNA388173) | plant metagenome | isolation source: symbiotic tissue sample KVS11 | place: Norway: Troms, Kvaloya island | reverse complement strand
ATGGTAATCCTTCGCGCATGACTGCATGCCATGCCGGCATGGCGGCAGGAAGCGTGCGGGCATGGTTCATGTATCTTCCTCGCCGCCTCGACAGATTCCACTTCAACACAGGAGCTCTCCATGTACCTTTCTCCCCGTTTCAGGGCCCTTGCGCTCGGCACCGCGTTGCTGGCGGCCAGCGCGCTCGCGCAGGCGCAGCAGGCATTGCCCAACGTGGTGATCCTCGCCACCGGCGGCACCATCGCGGGCGCGGGTGCCTCCGCCGTCAACAGCGCCACCTACGCGGCGGCCAAGGTCGGGGTGGAGAAGCTCATCGCCGGCCTGCCCGAACTTGCCAAGGTGGCCAACGTGCGCGGCGAGCAGGTGTTTCAGGTGGCATCGGAAAGCCTCACCAACGACAACCTGCTGACGCTGGCCAAGCGCGTCTCGGCGCTGTCCAAGCAGCCGGATGTAGACGGCATCGTCATCACGCACGGCACCGACACGCTCGAAGAAACCGCCTACTTCCTCACGCTCACGGTGCACACCGCCAAGCCCATCGTGGTAGTCGGCTCGATGCGTCCGGGCACCGCGCTGTCGGCCGACGGCGCGCTCAACCTGTACGACGCCGTGAATGTGGCGGGCAGCAAGGACGCCATGGGCAAGGGCGTGCTGGTGACGATGAACGACAACATCGACAGCGGCCGCGACGTGAGCAAGAACGTCAACATCAAGACCAGCGCGTTCTCCAGCCAGTGGGGCCCGCTGGGCATGGTGGTGGAGGGGCGCAACTACTGGTTCCGCGCACCGGTCAAGCGCCACACCATGAACTCGGAGTTCGACATCGACAGCATCAGCGCGCTGCCGCCGGTGGAAATTGCCATGGGCTACGAAGGCGTGTCTTCGGTGGCCATCGACGCCATTGCCAGGAGCGGCGTGAAGGCGCTCATCCATGGCGGCACGGGCAACGGCTCGGTGGCCGACCGCATCGTGCCGAACCTGCAGAAGGCGCGCGCCGACGGCGTGATCGTCATTCGCAGTTCGCGCGTGCCTGACGGCTTTGTCATTCGCAACGCCGAGCAGCCCGACGACAAGTACGACTGGGTGGTGGCGCACGACCTGCGCCCGCAGAAGGCCCGCATTCTGGCCATGGTCGCGTTGACCAAGACCAGCGACACGAAGGAACTGCAGCGCATCTTCTGGGAGTATTGAGCCCGCGGGCTCAGCGCGCGGTGCGGCGGCTGCGGTGCCGCGCGTACTCCAGGCTGCTCACGCACACGAGCAGCCAGGCCAAGCCGGTCAGCAGGCCGGCCGCCACATCGCTCGCAAAGTGCACCTGCAAGAAAATGCGGCTGCACGCGATGCTGACGATGGCCCCCGCGGCGGCCATGGCACACGGCACATGCCAGCGCGCCGGCAGCGTGCGCAGCACCAGGTACAGCAGCATTCCGTAGCTCACGATCGCGCCCGCGCTGTGGCCGCTGGGAAAGCTGTAGCTCGTTTCCAGCGCCAGGCCGTGGTCGTGCAGCGGGCGGGCACGCGCAAAGATGTGTTTGAGCGCCGGGTTCAGCACCACGATGCCGCCCAGGGCCAGCACCCAGCCCAGCGCCAGGGCGCGGTGCCTGTGCCACCACAGCACGGCCGCCACCACCAGGCACACCGGCGCCAGGAACTGCGCGTCGCCCAGGTGCGTGACCCAACTGAACGCGACCAGCGCCGCCCATGGCAGGTGCGTGGCAATGGTGTTCGTCAGCGCATGGTCGGCCTGGCCGAGCACGCGGCCGTCGGAAATGTTCGAGGCAATCCAGGCGAACAGGCTCGACGCCAGCAGGATCAGTACGAAGCCCGACGCGAGCCCGAGCGCGATGCGCGGCTCGCTGGGCTCGTCGGTGTCCTGCGCCTTGAAGTGGCGCTTTTGCAGCACATGGCAGGCCGCGCCGGCACCGAGCACCGACACCGCGAGAAGAGAAACGAACCAGGCCAGCGCGTGCGCGCCGAGCTGCTGGGCAGCAAGAACAAGAGGAGCTTCGGTCAACATGCGGCGCACCCTAAGGCCGCGCCACTTCACTGGCAAGGGAAAGCCCGAATACTTCAGCGCAGCCGAAGGCCTTGTCGCGCGCCACGTAGTCCCAGCGTTCGACGCGGCATGCGCGGCGGCCGTCGGCCCTGTCTGCAATGCCTGTGTTGCCTGCGATGTCGGTGCGCAACACGTTCACCGAATTGGGGTGGCCCGCGCGCACCCGCGACGACGTGGCCGTGCCGGCCTGCACCGCCCACGCCGTGCGCGCGCAGCCCGAGAACGCGTCGTGCAACGGCCGCACGAACGGCAGGTGGATGTGGCCGCCCAGAATCAGGTCCGCACCGGCCGCGCTCCAGCGCGCCACCGCCCGCTCGCGCCCGTGCAGGCGGTTGCCCAGGTCCTGCGTGCGCGTGACCATCACCGGCTGGTGCGTCACCACCACGCGCACCTGCGCTGGCGAGCCCGACGCCAGCCGCTGCGCCACCCGCTCGATCTGCGCGGCCGACACCGCGCCGTCTTCGTGGCGATACCAGCGCGTGGTGTTGACCGTGACCACCAGCCATTCGGGCGAGGTGAACACCGGCTCCAGGTCGTCGCCGAAGGCCTGCCGGTAGCGCGCATAGGGCGTGAAGAGGCGGGCCGCCAATTGGTACAGCGGAATGTCGTGGTTGCCCGGAATCGCCAGCACCGGCGGGCCCAGCCGGTCGGCAAAGGCCCGGGCCGCCGCAAACTGCGCCACGGTGGCGCGCTGCGTGATGTCGCCCGACAGCACCACCAGCGCCGGCGCCAGTGCGCCGCACAGCTGCTCGAGCGCGCGCAGCACGTCCGGCTGCTCGGTGCCGAAGTGGGGGTCGGAGATCTGCAGCAGGCAACTCATCGGCGGCTCATTCGCGGGGCATTCACGGCATATCGGCAACTCATCCGCGCGCCGCCTCCAGCTCGGGTGCCGTTTCCGCCGGCCGCACCAGCCACAGCCGCTCTGGCGACACGCGAAACAGCAGCGGCATGTCGATCCAGCCGACCTCGCCGTCGGTCGCCACCTTCACGCGCCGGGCGCCCAGCGCCGCCGCCGGGCGGCTGGCCTTCACCGTGAGCGACTCGAACGGAAAGCTCAGCACCTGGTCGGCGTCGCCCAGCCGCCCCAGCGCGCCGCGCACCAGCAGGCCGGGCATCGACAGCGGCCCCACCGGCTTGAGCGCGATGGCCGCCAACTGGCCCTGTTCGGGCACGTCGGCCTCCGGGATGCCGACCTGGTGCAACTGCAGCGGGTTGTTGCCGACGAACAGCGTGGGCGTGCGAATGTCGCGCTCCTTGCCGCGCCAGGCCATGCGCAGGTTCCAGTGCCGGTGGCCGCGCAGCACGGTCAGCAGGCCCGCGCCCAGCGCAATCCAGCGGCTGCGGCCATAGCGCGCCTTGTAGGTCTCGCGCTCTTCCAGCAGCTCGGCATACAGGCCCATGCTGGCGTTGACCAGGAACACCCGGTCGTTCACCAGGCCCACCTGCACCGGGCGGGGCTGCTCGGTCAGCAGGATGTGCAGCGCCTGCGCCGTGTCGCGCGGAATGCCGTGGGTGCGGCTGAAGTAGTTGAAGGTGCCCTGCGGCAGCACGCCAAAGGCGCAGCCGCTGCCCAGCGTGGCCTGCGCCACCGCGTTGATGGTGCCGTCGCCGCCCGCCGCCACCACCACGCCGCCCACGGCGCGCGCCCGCTCCACGGCCTCGCGCGCCAGGGCCTGCACCTTGCCGGGCCCGTCGATCAGAAAGATGCGGTGCTTGCGCCCGGCGGCGGCGCAGCCTTCCTCGATCACCCGGCGCGCCTCGGACGCGTCCTCGCTGCCGGAGCCGGCGTTGAGCACGATGAACAGGGGGGCGTCGGGGGCGGTCTCGGGCGCTTGCATGTGGGTTTGGAAGGCGGGAAGGCGGAAAGGGGGGCTGAAAGGGGGCGGAAAAAACGCAGGAGGCGGCGCGACGGGGGCGCAATCGATGCAGCGGCACGCCCTTCGCGGGCAACCGGTCGACTGTTGTCCCACCCGCCACGCGGCCCCGCCAGCAGGCGACTTCCCGCGCCGCTGTGGGAGAGTTGCCCTCCGACCGTAAAATCGCCCGCTTTCGCGGTGCTCCGCCGCACTACCCCGTTCAATGTCCGGCCCGCGCCGGCCAGCTTCATGTTGACCTTCCAGCAAATCATTCTCAAACTGCAGTCGTACTGGGCCGACAAGGGCTGTGCGCTGCTGCAACCGTACGACATGGAAGTGGGCGCGGGCACCTCGCACACCGCCACCTTCCTGCGCGCCCTCGGGCCCGAACCCTGGAAAGCCGCCTACGTGCAGCCCAGCCGCCGCCCCAAGGACGGCCGCTACGGCGAGAACCCCAACCGCCTGCAGCACTACTACCAGTACCAGGTGGTACTGAAGCCCGCGCCTTCGAACATTCTGGAGCTCTACCTCGGCAGCCTCGAAGCCCTGGGCTTCGACCTGAAGAAGAACGACATCCGCTTCGTGGAAGACGACTGGGAGAACCCCACGCTCGGCGCCTGGGGGCTGGGCTGGGAGGTGTGGCTCAACGGCATGGAAGTGACGCAGTTCACCTACTTCCAGCAGGTCGGGGGCATCGACTGCAAGCCGATCACCGGCGAAATCACCTACGGGCTGGAGCGCCTGGCCATGTACCTGCAGCAGAAAGAAAGCATCTACGAACTGGAGTGGGCCCCCGGCGTCACCTACGGTGATGTCTACCACCAGAACGAGGTCGAACAGTCGACCTACAACTTCGAACACAGCGACGCCGAGTTCCTGTTCACCGCCTTCAACGCGCACGAAAAGCAGGCCAAGCACCTCATGACCGAGCAGCTCGCGCTGCCGGCCTACGAGCAGGTGCTCAAGGCCGCGCACAGCTTCAACCTGCTGGACGCGCGCGGCGCCATCAGCGTGACCGAGCGCGCGGCCTACATCGGGCGCATCCGCAACCTCGCGCGCAGCGTGGCGCAGAGCTATTACGAAAGCCGCGAACGGCTGGGCTTCCCCATGGCACCGCGCGAATGGGTCGCGCAAATGCCGCCGAAGACGCCAGCAAACAAGGTGGCCTGAGCGATGACGATCTCCATGAAGAACTCCCTGCTGGTTGAACTGTTTGTCGAAGAGCTGCCGCCCAAGGCGCTGAAGAAACTCGGCGAAGCCTTTGCCGGCGTGCTGCGTGACCAGCTGGTCGCGCAAGGCCTGGCCGACGCCGGCGCCGTGCTCACCGCCTACGCCTCGCCGCGCCGCCTGGCCGCGCACCTCACGCAGGTGGCCGAGCGCGCCGCCGACAAGGCCGTGTCGCAAAAGCTCATGCCCGTGGCCGTGGGCCTCGATGCTTCCGGTCAGCCCACGCCCGCGCTGCTCAAGCGCCTGGGTGCGCTGGGCGCCGACGCCTCCGCCGTGCCCGGCCTGAAGCGCGCGATGGACGGCAAGGCCGAAGCCTTGTTCTACGAAAGCACCGCCAAGGGCGCCACGCTGGCCGAAGGCCTGCAGAAGGCGCTGGCCGAAGCCATCGCCAAGCTGCCGATCCCCAAGGTCATGAGCTACCAGCTCGAAGAAGGCAGCGAGCTGCCCGGCTGGACCAGCGTGAGCTTCGTGCGCCCCGCGCACGGCCTGGTGGCGCTGCACGGCGACACCGTGGTGCCCATCGAGGCGCTGGGCCTGAAGGCCGGCCGCGACACGCACGGCCACCGCTTCGAGGCAACCGTCGACCCGGTCGTGCTGCGCAACGCCGACAGCTACGCGCTGCAGCTGCAGGAAGAAGGCGCCGTCATCGCAAGCTTCGAAGCCCGCCGCTCTGAAATTGCGCGCCAGCTGGCCGCCGCGGCCGTGCAGGTGGGCGGTGGCGCGGTGCCCATCGACGACGACGCGCTGCTCGACGAAGTGACCGCGCTGGTCGAGCGCCCCAACGTGCTGGTCTGCAGCTTCGAGCGCGAGTTTCTCGAGGTGCCGCAGGAGTGCCTGATCCTCACCATGAAGGCCAACCAGAAGTACTTTCCGCTGCTCGACGCGTCGAACAAGCTCACCAACAAGTTTCTGGTGGTCAGCAACATCAGCCCCGAGGACACGAGCGCCGTCACCGGCGGCAACGAGCGCGTGGTGCGCCCGCGCCTGGCCGACGCCAAGTTCTTCTTCGACCAGGACCGCAAGAAGTCGCTGGCCTCGCGCGTCGAGTCGCTGGGCAAGGTGGTCTATCACAACAAGCTGGGCACGCAGGGCGAACGCGTGCAGCGCGTGATGCACATCGCGCGCGCCATCGCCGAGAAGATCGGCAACGCCACGCTGGCCGCGCAAGCCACGCAGGCGGCCCAACTGGCCAAGGCCGACCTGGTGACCGACATGGTCGGCGAGTTCCCCGAGCTGCAGGGCACCATGGGCCGCTACTACGCGCTGCACGACGGCCTGGCCGCCGAGGTGGCCGACGCCATCGAAGACCACTACAAGCCACGCTTTGCCGGCGACACGCTGCCGCGCGGCGATGTCGGCCTGGCGGTCGCGCTGGCCGACAAGCTCGAGACGCTGGTCGGCATGTTCGGCATCGGCAACCTGCCCACCGGCGACCGCGACCCCTTCGCGCTGCGCCGCCATGCGCTGGGCGTGCTGCGCATGCTGATCGAAAAAGATCTGGCGCTGGGGCTCGACGCCCTGCTGCAGGACGCTGCCGCGCAGTTCAAGGACATTGCCGGTTTCGACAGCGGCAAGGCCACCGTCGAGCTGCAGGACTTCATTCTCGACCGCCTTGCCGGCAGCCTGCGCGAGCAGGGCGCCAGCGCGCAAGAGGTCGATGCCGTGCTGGCCCCGCGCCCGCAGCGCCTGGGCGAAGTGCCCAAGCTGCTGGCCGCGGTGCGCGCCTTTGCCGCCTTGCCCGCCGCCGCCGCCCTGGCCGCCGCGAACAAGCGCATCGGCAACATCCTGAAGAAGGCCCCCGAGGCCGACGCGCATGTGAGCGAGCTGCTGCTGCAGGAGCCCGCAGAGAAGGCGCTGCACGCGGCCATGGCGCAGGTGGTGCCCGCCGCCAACGCGCAGTTCGACGCCGGCGACTACACCGCCTCGCTGCAGACGCTGGCCGTGCTGCGCGAGCCGGTCGACGCCTTCTTCGACGGCGTGATGGTCAACGCCGAACAGGCCGACCTGCGGCTGAACCGCCTCGGGTTGCTGATGTCGCTGCATGCGGCGATGAACCGCGTGGCGCAGCTCGAGCGGCTGGCGGTCTGATTCTTTCCTGACGACTCCACCACGGGCGGCACTGCCATGAAACTCGTCATCCTCGACCGCAACGGCACCCTCAACGTGCACCGCGAAGATTTCGTGAAAAGCGACATCGAGTGGACACCGCTGCCCGGTGCGCTGGAGGCCGTGGCGCGGCTGAACCATGCGGGCTGGCATGTGGTAGTGGCGTCGAACCAGTCGGGCCTGGGCCGCGGGCTGTTCGACATGGCCTCGCTCAATGCCATGCACGCCAAGATGCACAAGATGCTCGCGGCCGTGGGCGGCAAGGTCGACGCTGTTTTCTATTGCCCGCACAGCCCCGACGAGGACTGCGATTGCCGCAAGCCCAAGCCGGGCCTGTTCCTGCAGATCGGCGACCGCTACGGCATCGATTTGAAGGGCATCCCGACCTGCGGCGACAGCCTGCGCGACATGCAGGCCGGCGCGGCGGCCGGATGCGAACCCCACCTGCTGCTCACCGGCATGGGCGCGGCCTGCATCGGCGTGGACCCGCTGCCTTCCGAATACCCGGCGAACACGGTGGTCCACAACGACCTCCCCGCCTTTGTCGACTTTCTGCTCGCGCGCGAAGCGCGGGCTGCACTGCAGGTGGCTGTCTGATGGCGTTTATCCGTTCCGTTCTCCATGCCCTCTGGATGCTGGTCACCGTGGTGCCCTGGGGCATCATCATGTGCGTCAGCTCCATCTGGAAGCGCGGCATTCCGCTCTACTGGATGGCCGAGCGCTGGCTCAGCTGGGCCATTGGCGGCGCGCGTGTGCTGCTGGGCATCAAGACCCGCGTCACCGGCATGGAAAACCTGCCGACCGATGCGCTCGCAGGTGCCGTGCTGCTGGTGAAGCACCAGTCCACGCTGGAGACCTTCCTCATGCCCACGCTGATGCCGCATCCGCTGGCCTACGTGTTCAAGAAGGAGCTGATCTACGTGCCCTTCTTCGGCTGGGCGATGGCGCGGCTGGACATGATTCACATCGACCGCACGCAGCGCGCGCAGGCCTTCAACAAGGTGGTGAACCAGGGCCGCAAGCTGCTGGCGCAGGGCATCTGGATCATCATGTTCCCCGAGGGCACGCGCATTCCGCGCGGCCAGAAGGGCACCTACAAGAGCGGCGGCACGCGGCTGGCGTGCGAGACCGGCGTGCCGGTGATACCCATTGCCGTCACCTCGGCCAAGGTGTGGCCGCGCAAGGCGTTCATCAAGCGCCCGGGCGTGGTCGATGTGTCCATCGGCCCGGCCATTTCGAGCGTGGGCCGCAAGCCCGACGAGCTGATGCGCGAAGTCGAGGCCTGGATCGAGGCCGAGATGCGCCGCCTCGACCCCGAGGCCTACGCCGACAGCCCGCTGCCGTCCACGCCAGAAGCGGTGCGCTGAAGGCCACGGAGAGCCCGACATGGGGGAACTGCTTCAGTTCACGATGGACCTTTTCGAGGGGCTGGGCAGCGAGTTCGCACCCCCGGCGCCTGTGCCCCCCGCGCCCGCGCGGCCGCCCCGGCTGAAGAAGCCGCAGCGGGCTGCACCGCCACCCACGACGCCTGTTCCACCCGCTCCCCTTGACCCGCATGCACCGCCTGCAGTGCCCCTGGCCGACACGCTGACCCTGGCCAGCTTCGTGCACCCGCAGGCCTCGCGCGAACTGGTGCTGGGCGCCGCGCGCGTGGCCTACGAGTTCAAGCGCGGCCAGCGCAAGACCATCGGCTTTCTGGTGGGCGCCGAGGGCCTGTCGGTGCGGGCGCCGCGCTGGGTGGCGTTGCGCGACGTCGATGCGGCCATCCGCGAAAAGTCGGACTGGATCCTGCGCAAGCTGACCGAAACGCAGCAGCGCCACGCGCGCGTCGAGGCCACGCGCATCGAGTGGCGCGACGGCGCGCTGTTTCCGTTCATGGGCGAGATGGTGGTGATCCGGCTCGACCCGAAGCACGGCTTTGCCAGCGTGGGCGGCACGCTCGACGCGGCCGAAGGCGACGCGCCCTGGGCGCTGCGGCTGGCCGTGGCGCAGAACGCGGCGCCCTCGCAGATCCGCGATGCGGCGCAGGCCTGGCTGATGCGCCAGGCGCGCAAGCTGTTCATCGAGCGGCTGGACCACTTTGCGCCGCTGCTGGGCGTGCGCTGGGCCAAGCTGAGCCTGTCCAACGCGGCCACGCGCTGGGGCAGCGCCAGCGCCGACGGGTCGATCCGCCTGAACTGGCGGCTGATTCACTTCCGCCTGCCGGTGATCGACTACGTGGTCGCGCACGAGCTGTCGCACCTGCGGGTGATGGACCACTCGCACCGGTTCTGGGAAACGGTGGAAAGCGTGGTGCCCGACTACGGCGTGCTGCGCCAGCAGCTCAAGGACGAGGCGGTTCCTCGCTGGGCGTGACCGCAGGGTGTTGGGCGTGACCGCTGGGGCGCACGGCGCGCGCCGCGCGGTCAAGTCAAATCAGCGTGCGTGCGTCACGCCGCCGTCCACCACCAGCGTGGACCCCATCACATAGTCGCCCGCGCGCGAGGCCAGGAAGATGGCCGCGCCCGCCATGTCTTCCGGCGTGCCGATGCGCCCGGCCGGAATGCGGTCTTTCACCACGTCGCCGTGGTCGCGCGCGTCCTTGTTCATGTCCGAGGCGAATGCACCAGGGGCAATGGCGCTCACCACGATGCGGTCCTGCGCCAGGCGCAGCGCCATGCGGCGCGTCAGCTGTATCAGCCCCGCCTTGCTCGCCGCGTACGAGTAGGTCTCCTGCGGGTTCACCGAAATGCCGTCGATGGACGCGATGTTGATCACCTTCGACAGATGGTCCGTTGCGGCCTTCTTCAGCATCGGCGTGAGCGCCTGCGTGAGGAAGAACGGCGTCTTCAGGTTCAGGTCGACCACCTTGTCCCAGCCGCTTTCCGGAAACTCTTCATACGGCGCGCCCCAGGCCGCGCCGGCGTTGTTCACCAGAATGCCGAGCGAGTCTTCATGCTTTGCATAGGCCGCAACCAGCGCGTGCGCGCCTTCCAGCGTCGACACGTCCGCCGGCAGCGACACGCAGTGCCCCAGCGCCGACAACTCCTTCGCCGTCTGGTCGCAGGCCGCGGCCTTGCGCGCCGAGATGTACACGCGCGCGCCCTGGGCCAGGTAGCCCTCGGCAATCATGCGGCCGATGCCGCGCGAGCCGCCGGTGATCAAGGCGGTGCGGCCCTTCAGCGAAAAGAGTTGGGTGGTGTCCATGGTGCCGGTGTCTCCTGAATGAATGTTTTCAGCAAACGAGCTTAGTGCGGGCACCGCCGCGCGCGCGTCACCTCGGTGTCAGCAGCAATTGCCGGGGGCTGGTGAAGCTGCGCCGCTCGCCCGTGAGCGGATCGATGAACGACAGCGACTTGGCCAGCAGCTGCAGCGGCTTGTCGAAGTCGTCCGCGCCCTCGGGCAGCAGCACGGGGTAGATCGGGTCGTTCACTATCGGCATGCCCAGCGCCTGGCAATGCACGCGCAGCTGGTGCTTGCGGCCGGTAACGGGCGAGAGCTTCAGCAGGGCATGGCCGTCGCGCACCTGCTGCACGGCGATGTGGGTCTCGGAGTTGGGCTCGCCCGGTACTTCGCGCACCCGCATGAAGTGCTCGTCGTCGACCAGGCGGCTGCGGTAGGTTTCGGGCACCGAGGACACGCCGTTCTGCCAAGGCACGACCGCCTCGTAGTGCTTGTCGATGCGGCGCTCCGGAAACATCGCCTGGTAGGCGCCGCGCGTGGCGGGCCGCACCGAGAACAGCACCAGCCCCGAGGTGCTGCGGTCGATGCGGTGCATGGGCACCAGGTCGTCCAGCCCCAGCTTGCGCTTCAGGCGCACCAGCAGGCTCTGCTGCAGGTACTTGCCGGTGGGTGTCACGGGCACGAAGGGGGGCTTGTCGACCACCAGCAGCTCGTCGTCCTGGAACACGATCTGCTCTTCGAAAGGAATGTGCGCCTCGGCCTCGAGCGTGCGGTAGTAGTACACGCGCAGCGGCGACTGGTAGCAGCGCGCCAGGGTCACGGGCACGCCGTGCTCGTCGATGACGTCGTTGGCCTCGATGCGCTCGGTCCAGGCCTCTCGCGTGATGGCGGGAAAACGCTCGATCAGAAACTCGGCGATGGTGGGCCAAGGGCCGGCCGAGAGGCCGACGCAGCTCGGGCCGACACCGTCGCGCGTGGGCAGGGGCAACTGCGGCGGCTTGCGTCGCGTCATGGCGAGACCGATGACGAGGACGAAGAAGACGACGAGGACGAACACGCCTGCTGCAACATCTGCAGCGCTTCGGCGAACGAAGGCCGCGCATGCACGTCGGGCTGCAGGCAGCGGTCTTTCAGCGCAACCACCGAGGCGGGCGCGGCGTCGGTGCAGCGTTCGATCAGCTCTTGCAGCAGGCAGCCGAAGGCGCGCATCTCCAGCCGCGCGAAGGCGCGTGCCTGCGCCGCGTCGAGCGCGCCGGTCATCCATGCCGCGCCGAAGTCGCCGAGCCTCCCGCCGCGTTGCGCGTGCCACAGGATGTTGTGCGCATAGAGGTCGCCGTGGAGCATGCCGCGCGCATGCAGGTGCTGCATGGCCGAGGCGATGTCGCGCGCGATGTGCAGGGCCACGCTGCATGTCCAGCGCGCGTCGTGCGCATACACATCGCGCGTGCACGAGGCCAGGCTCGGTGGCCCCGCGAGCGTGACGAACGCGGGGTCGACCAGCCCCATCACCAGGCCTTGCACGCCGTCGGGGTGGCCGTCGATGCGGCTCTGCGCGGTGATGAGCGTGGGGTGCGTGCCCGCCGCGATGCACGCGGCCATTTCGCTGTGCGGCCAGCCGTCGCTGGTGACGGCGCCCTTGAAGAGCTTGACCGCCACTTGCCGCGACGTACCCAGCGTGGCCTGGTGGATCACACCCGATGCGCCTTCGCCGAGCTTCTTGCCCAGCGTGAGTTCGCGCCAGTCGGTGTGCGGCACCGACCGCGCGGCCATGGCCGCGTCTTCGGCCTGCGTGTCGAACGGGTTGCCCGCGCAGGCAAGCCACGAAAGGCGCGGCAGCGAAAGCAGCCACGCTGGCAGCGTGTGGAAGCGGTTGGCCGAAATGCGCAGCAGCTCGAGGCCTTGGAGCGCGGCCATCGAGGCCGGCAGCGCACGCAGCCGATTGCCCGCGAGCATCAGCTTCTGCATGCGGGTGCAGTGGCCGAGCGTGTCGGGCAATTCCTCGATCTGGTTGTCGGTGAGGATCAGCCAGCGCAGCGACGGTGGCAGCGCGGCGGCCGGCACGGTGTGGATCTGGTTGGCCTTGAAGCCGACGATGTCGAGCTGGCTGCACCGGCCGATGGATTCGGGCAGCGTGGTGAAGCGGTTGTCGGAGCAGAACAGCACGCGCAAACGGTGCAGCCGGTGCAGATCGTCGGGCAGCGTGTGCAGCGCATTGCCCGACAGGTTCAGCGTTTCGAGCGAATCGGCAAGCTCGAACACCTCGCGCGGAAACTCGGTGAGTCCGCACGAGAGATCGATTCGTTTGGCGCCTGCCAGCCGGCCCGCGCGCAGCTCAGCCAGCGTGTTCATGCGGCGAGTCTAAAGGGCCCCGAATGTCCTCGAGCTGCGCCTTGCTTGGCGCTTTACTTGGCACCGAAGCGGTAGACGCCGTCTTTCCCCAGCTCGCGCTTCACCTGGCCCGCGAACCACAGCAGGTGCAGGTGGGCCACGGACTCGCCCATTGCAAAGGTCATCTGGTGCAGGTCGAGCTCGCGCTTGAACAGGATCGGCAGGCCTTCGGCCGCGGTCATGGGGTTGGTCAGGCAGGCTTCGAGCAACTCGGCCAGGCGGTCGCGGTGGTGCTCCTGCAACTGCTCGACGCGGCGGTGGATGCCGGTGAAGGGCTTGCCGTGCGACGGCAGGCCCAGCGTGTCGGCCGGCAGCGCCTTGAACTTGTCGATGCTGTCCAGGAACAGGCGCAGCGAGTTCGCCTCGGGCTCGCCCGCGTGCACGCTCACGTTGGTGGAAATGCGCGGCAGCATCATGTCGCCGCCCAGCAGCAGCTTCTGTTCGTCGCAGTACAGCGCAATGTGCTCGGGTGCATGGCCGTAGCCGCTGATGCAGCGCCAGGCGTGGCCGTCGATGGTGACGGTGTCGCCGTCCAGCATGCGCACGAAGCTGTCTGGCACCGAGGGCACCATGTCCGCGTAGTAGTTGGTGCGCGCGCGAATCTTGGCAATGGCCTCGGGGTTGGTCAGGCCGTGCGAGGCGAAGAAATTGGCGGCCTGCTCGCCGCCCGCGAGCGTGTCGCTGCCGGTGGTGAGCACGCGGGCCACGTGGTAGTCGGTGGAGCTGATCCACATCGGCACCTTCCAGCGCTCGCACAGCCAGTGGGCCAGGCCGATGTGGTCGGGGTGCATGTGGGTGACGATGACGCGCAGGATGGGCAGGCCCTGCAGCTGCGTCTCGAAGATCTGCTCCCACTGCGCACGCGACTCGTCGTGCGCGATGCAGCAGTCGACCACCGTCCAGCCCGCCACGCCGTCGAGGGTGTCGCGCAGCAGCCAGAGGTTGATGTGGTCGAGCGCAAAGGGCAGACGCATGCGGATCCAGCGCACGCCGGGCGCCACTTCCATCGCTTCGCCGGGCTGGGGCAGCGTGTCGCCCAGGGGGTAGTGGAGTTCGCGTTCGAGGAGGTTCATGTAGGATTGACGTTTACGTAAACGTCATGGTTTGATGGCATCATTGTAGGGACCGCGGCGCAAAGCTGCTGTCGCCCTTGCAACGCCCCTTTCGTCACCTTCTTGCCGCCGTCCGCTCTGTCCGCTCCGTCCATGCCCGCCGCCACCTTCACCATCAGCCAGCTCGCCAAGGAGTTCGATCTCACGACGCAGGCGATCCGCTTCTACGAAGACATGGGCCTGCTCACGCCCGAGCGCGCCGGCCTGCAGCGCGTGTACAGCGCGCGCGACCGGGCGCGGCTCACGCTCACGCTGCGCGCCAAGCGCCTCGGCCTGAGCCTGACGCAGGCCAAGGACATCCTGGACATGTACGACAGCCCGCGCGACACGGTGCCGCAGCTGGAAAAATTTCTCGGCGTGCTGGGCACCCACCGGGCGCAGCTGGAGGCGCAACTGACCGAGCTGCAGGCCAACCTGGCCGAGGTGTGCGCGCACGAGAAGAAGGGACGGGCCACGCTGGTGAAGGCGCAGAAGGCGAGCAAGGCGAGCAAGGCAACCAAGCCGATGAAGCCCGTCAAGGCGATCAAGCCGAACCTTGCGGGCAAGGCCGCAAACCCCCCGACCCGTCCGACGACTTCCACGACACTTCCGACCCCCCTGACTCCCCTGAAACCATCCAGAAACCCGAAGACCGCCGAAGCCAAGGCCTGATACACACCCTCCTCATCGACAATAGACCCACTATGTCCGATAACACCGACAACCTCGACGACCTCTTTGCCCACAACCGTGCCTGGTCTGCACAAATGGAACGAGACCGGCCTGGTTTCTTCACCAGCCTGGTCAAGCAGCAAACGCCGCGCTACATGTGGATCGGCTGCTCCGACAGCCGCGTGCCCGCCAACCAGATCACCGGCCTCGAACCCGGCGAGGTGTTCGTGCACCGCAACGTGGCCAACATCGTGGTGCACTCCGACCTCAACGCGCTCTCGGCGATCCAGTTCGCGGTGGAGCACCTGAAGGTGGAGCACATCATGGTGGTGGGCCACTACGGCTGCGCCGGCGTCAAGGCCGCGCTCAGCGGCAAGCGCATCGGCCTGGCCGACAACTGGATCCGCCACATTCAGGACGTGCGCGACCGCCACCACGTCATGCTCGAGAGCCTGCCCGAAGACGCCCGTGTCGACGCCCTGTGCGAACTCAACGTGGCCGAGCAGGTGGTCAACGTGGCCGTCAGCACCGTCATGGTCGACGCCTGGGCGCGCGGCCAGAAGGTCAGGATCCACGGCTGGACCTTCGGCGTGCACGACGGCCTGCTGCAGGACCTGGGCCTGAGCGTCGACGGCGCCAAGCCGCTGGACGCGATCTACAAGGCCGCGGTGCAGCGCATCCGCTACAAGTGGAGCCGGCCCGGCGAAGTGATGCAGGCGCTGACCACGCAGGGCGCGCAGGTGACCCAGGCGGTGCAGGAGGCGCAGGCCATGTCGCCGCAGCCCGAGGCCGGCGCCGCCGGTCCGGCCGCGGGCTGAGCGGGCCGAGCGGCCCGAGCAGCATCCAGGCCTTTCGCGCGTCCGTTCCTTCATGTTCCCGCAGCGCCTCGACTCGCCGCTGGCCTATGACATCGCCAAGGCGATGATGGACGGCTTCAACCGCCACTACCGGTTGTTTCGCGCGGAGTCGGCGCGTGCCAAGCACCGCTTCGAAACCGCCGACTGGCACGGCCAGCGGCGCGCGCAGCGCGAGCGCATCGAGTTCTACGACCTGCGCGTGAGCGAGGCCGTGGCCCGGCTCGAGAAAGAGTTCAAGGCCGGCGAGCAGCCCATGGACGTGTGGCACCAGGTCAAGCTGCACTACATCGGGCTGCTGGTGGACCACCACCAGCCCGAACTGGCCGAGAGCTTCTTCAACTCGGTGACCACCAAGATCCTGCACCGCGCGTACTTTCAGAACGACTTCATCTTCGTGCGCCCGGCCATCAGCACCGAGTACATCGAGCCGCGCGGCGCGCCCACCTACCGTGCCTACTACCCCGCGGCCGCGACGCTGGCCGCAAGCGTGGAGCAGATGCTCGACGACTTCGCGCTGCTGGGTGTCTTTGCCGACAAGCGGCGCGACGCGCAGCGCGTGGCGCAGGTCATTCTGAGCCGCTTTCACCAGGTCAAGCTGCGCGCCAACTTCCAGTTGCAGGTGCTCTCGGGGCTGTTCTTTCGCAACAAGGGCGCGTACGTGGTCGGCAAGATCATGAACGGCTTCGTCGAAATTCCGTTCTCGCTGCCGATCCTGCACGACAGCCACGGCAGGTTCTACGTCGACGCGGCGCTGTTCGGCGAAGACGACCTGCAGATGCTGTTCAGCTTTGCGCGGGCCTACTTCATGGTCGACATGGAAGTGCCGTCGGCGTGGGTGCAATTCTTGCGCTCGCTCATGCCGCGCAAGCCGCGCGCCGAGATCTACAACGCGCTGGGCCTGGCCAAGCAGGGCAAGACGCTTTTCTACCGCGACTTTCTGTCGCACCTGAACTATTCGAGCGACCGCTTCCGCATTGCGCCCGGCATCAAGGGCATGGTGATGCTGGTGTTCGACCTGCCGTCGTTTCCGTTCGTTTTCAAGCTCATCAAGGACTTCTATCCGCCGCAGAAGGACACCACGCGCGAGCAGATCAAGGGCAAGTACATGCTCGTGAAGCAGCACGACCGCGTGGGCCGCATGGCCGACACGCTGGAGTACAGCGACGTGGGTTTTCCGCTCGACCGCTTCGAGCCGGGGTTGATCGACGAGATCCAGAAGTTCGCGCCCAGCCAGCTCGAAATTGGCGACCGCGACGGCAACGGGGAGATGGAGGTGGTGCTCAAGCACGTCTACATCGAGCGCCGCATGATCCCGCTGAACATCTACCTGCAGGAAGCCTTCGACACGCTGGCGCACCCCGAGAGCCCGGCGCATGCCCAACGCGCGAAAGACCAGCTGGAGCATGCGGTGGTCGAGTACGGCAACGCCATCAAGGACATGGTGGCGGCCAACATCTTTCCGGGCGACATGCTGTGGAAGAACTTTGGCGTGACGCGCGGCGGCAAGGTGGTGTTCTACGACTACGACGAGATCGAATACGTCACCGACTGCAAGTTTCGCAAGGTGCCCACGCCGCGCAACGAAGAGGAAGAAATGAGCGGCGAGGTCTGGTACGCGGTGGGCCCGAAGGACGTGTTCCCCGAGACCTTCGAGCCCTTTCTGCTGGGCAACCCCGACGTGCGCGCCGCCTTCATGGCGCACCACGCCGATCTGCTCGACGCGGCCTTCTGGCAGCACCACAAGGAACGCATCCAGGCCGGGCAGATGCTCGATGTGTTTCCGTACGAAGAGTCGCAGCGCTTTGCGCACGAGGCGCACGAGGCGCACGAGGGGCACGAGGCGAATGTGGGGCCCCAAGGGCACGCACCGCACTTCTGAGCGTTTGTTTTTTTGTTTGTCTGTTTTCGCTTCGCTTCCACATTACTGAAGGAGACCTCCACATGTCCGAATCCATCGTCATCGTCGGCCTGGCCCGCACCCCTATGGGCAGCTTCCAGGGCGACTTTTCTTCGCTCAGCGCGCACGACCTGGGCGGCGCCGCCATCCAGGCCGCCATGGAGCGCGCGGGCATCGCGCCCGACAGCGTGGGCGAAGTGCTGTTCGGCAACTGCCTGATGGCCGGCCAGGGCCAGGCGCCGGCGCGCCAGGCGGCCTACAAGGGCGGCCTGCCCGACAGCGCGGGGGCGGTCACGCTCAGCAAGATGTGCGGCTCGGCCATGAAGGCCGCGATGCTGTCGCACGACATGCTGCTGGCCGGCACGCACGACGTGATGGTGGCCGGCGGCATGGAAAGCATGACCAACGCGCCCTACCTCATGCTCAAGGGGCGCGGCGGCTACCGCATGGGCCACGACCGCATCTTCGACCACATGATGCTCGACGGCCTGGAAGACGCCTACCAGCCGGGCCGCTCCATGGGCACCTTCGGCGAAGACTGCGCGGCCAAGTACAAGTTCACGCGCGAGCAGCAGGACGCGTTTGCCATCGCCAGCGTGGAGCGCGCCAAGAAGGCGACCGACACGGGCCTGTTCAAGGACGAGATCGTGCCCGTCACGGTCAAGGGCCGCGGCGGCGACACGGTGATCTCCATCGACGAAGGCCCGGGCAAGGTCAAGCTCGACAAGATCCCCACGCTCAGGCCCGCGTTCAAGAAAGAGAACGGCACCATCACCGCCGCGTCGAGCTCGTCGATCAACGACGGCGCCGCCGCGCTGGTCATGATGACCGAGTCGCACGCGAAGAAGATCGGCGCCAAACCCATCGCCCGCATCGTCGGCCACGCCACGCACGCGCAGCAGCCCGAGTGGTTTTCCACCGCGCCCGTGGGCGCCGTCGCCAAGCTGTTCAAGAAGACCGGCTGGGCGGTGAAGGACGTCGACCTGTGGGAGGTGAACGAAGCCTTTGCCGTGGTGCCGATGGCGCTGATGCACGAGCTGGACGTGTCGCATGACATCGTCAACGTGCACGGCGGCGCCTGCGCGCTGGGCCACCCGATCGGCGCGAGCGGCGCTCGCATCATGGTCACGCTGATCCATGCGCTGAAGGCGCGCGGCAAGAAGCGCGGCGTGGCCACGCTGTGCATCGGCGGGGGCGAAGGCACAGCGGTTGCACTTGAATTGATTTGAATCAACATTAATTAACCTTTAATTTATCAATTAATGTTTTGAATTGTCTTTATTGTGTAGATTAATTTTCCCACTCCAACCCTGCTGATACCATTCCGCGCCCGCCGCCGTTGAAATAAAACGCCGGCGGACGTGAATTGGAATTCAGAGGAATGGAATGAGTGAGCAAACAAATGCGGCCCGCCTGGCCACCGGTGCGCCTCGGCAGGCGACAGGAAAATATCTAAAAAGGTGGTTCGACGCCTTCAAATTTCCGGTGGCGGCGGCTTTTTTGGTAATTGCATTTGTATTTGCAGATTTACCCGAATCGAAGAGCGACGATCTGCTGTTGAAATTGACGGTATTGAGCCGCAAGGGTGCCGTTGCATTGTGCAACCCCGCGCACATTGAAAATGAGCTTTCCGTTCAAATTGACGGAAATTCAAAAAATCGCGAATTCAATGGGAATTTTTCTTCCATTGGAAATTCGCCAAATCAATTGCTTTCCGGGAATTATTCAAAATTCCAGGCGGGCGAGCTCACCGTCTGCAAGCTCCAATTGCGGGTGGCCGGGCGGCAGTTTTGCGGCAGCGATTCCGCGCGCACGCAGCGGCTGATCGGCCGGCGGGTGCAGCCCCGCATGCCCATGCTGGGCGAGCCCGGGTTCTACGACCATGGGTACGAGCTGGCGCACGACGCCACGCAACGCACAGTCCTCGGGTGGCGGGAGCCCGCCGGGGCGTGCCCTGCGGCCGTGGACATCGTTGCGGCGGTCCGTTGAATGGCAATGCCTTGGCGCGGCCCGTTTCCCTGGCCCGCGCTGTGCGCCGGGGCCATTCTTTTCACCGCTTGCGCCTTGCTGTTGTACGAGTCGGCGCGCGAATACGTGCCGCGCCGCGGAATGGGCCATTTCGATCTGCAGCACGCCGGCGCATTGAGCGCCGAGCAGCGGGCCGCGTACGAGCAGGAGCTTTTCAGCGAGTTGTCGCAATGGAACCGTCCCAGCCGCCGCTATCCGACCGTGGCGGGCATCGGTCGGCGTGAAAAACGATGGCGCCAGATGTCGCGCGACGGCTTCGAGCTGGCGCACATCGCCTTGCAGGTGCTCCAGCCCGACGGCGGCTTCGTCTATCCGCTGGACGCCCCGATGCGCCGGCTGCAGGTGCTCGCCGAACAAGGCGATGCCGGCGCCATGTGCCTCATGAGCGGACTGGTCGCCCAGGCCCGGCGCGCACGCCTGGCGCCTGCGCACGTCGAACTGGCCAGGCAATGGCTGCAGCGCGGCGCCGAGCGCGGCCATGCGGAGTGCCGGTTGCAACTGGGGCGCCGGCTGCTGCTGGGACGCGAGGGCTGGCCCAAGGACACGCAGCGCGGCCTGGCGCTGGAGCTGGCGGCCCGCCGCGCGGGATACGCCCACGACGTGGACGGCTTGACGGCGTATTTCCAGAGCCGATGGTCGAGCGACCCCGCCGACCTTGCGCGCATCTATTGCTGGCAGTCGATCGATGCGCAGTCGCGCATGGCCGACGGGCCGCAGCGCATGCTCGTGCTGCTGCGCAGCGATGCGCAACGCACCGCTTCCGTGGCGCTGGCAGGCCTTGCGGACCGGCTCGAACGCACGCGCTTCACGCTGCAGGCGTGTGTGGATCTGAGCCCGCGCTGAGCGCCGCGGCGCAGGAAGGGTCGATGCCTAGAATGGGCGTTTCGCCCCCTTCCTGGAGACCTCTTTCATGCATTCGGCCATTCCCCGCAACACCCTCGCCGCACTGATCGCCCTGGCTTTTCTGGCACCGGCCGCCTGGGCCCAGAAGCGCGACAACGTGCTGTTCCAGGCCGCCACCGACGAGCAGCCCGCGGTGATCAAGACGCTGGAGAAGCTCGTCAATATCGAGACCGGCACCGGTGACGCCGAAGGCATTGCCGCCGCCGGCACCTACCTCGAAGGCGAGCTCAAGAGCCTGGGCTTCACCGTCACGCGCAGCAAGTCGGCCGGCATCGTGGTGGGCGACAACATCGTGGGCAAGCTCAAGGGCCGCGGCGGCAAGAACCTGCTGCTGCTCTCGCACATGGACACCGTGTACCTGAAGGGCACGCTCGCCAAGGCGCCGTTCAAGGTCGAGGGCGACAAGGCCTACGGCCCCGGCATCGCCGACGACAAGGGCGGCAACGCGGTCATCCTGCACACGCTCAAGCTGCTGAAGGACTACGGCGTGCGCGACTACGGCACCATCACCGTGCTGTTCAACACCGACGAAGAAAAGGGCTCCTTCGGCTCGCGCGACCTGATCCAGGAAGAAGCCAAGCTGGCCGACTACGTGCTCTCGTTCGAGCCTACCGGCGCCGGCGACGAAAAGCTGTCGCTGGGCACCTCGGGCATTGCCTACGTGCAGGTCAACATCACCGGCAAGGCCTCGCATGCGGGCGCCGCGCCGGAGCTGGGCGTGAACGCGCTGGTCGAGGCCTCCGACCTGGTGCTGCGCACCATGAACATCGACGACAAGGCGAAGAACCTGCGCTTCAACTGGACCATCGCCAAGGCCGGCAACGTGTCCAACATCATCCCGGCCAGCGCCACGCTGAACGCCGACGTGCGCTACGCGCGCAACGAAGACTTCGACGCCGCCATGAAGACGCTGGAAGAGCGCGCGCAGCAAAAGAAGCTGCCCGAGGCCGACGTCAAGGTGCTCGTCACGCGCGGCCGCCCGGCCTTCAACGCGGGCGAAGGCGGCAAGAAGCTGGTCGACAAGGCCGTGGGCTTCTACAAGGAAGCCGGCGGCACCCTGGGCGTGGAAGAGCGCACCGGCGGCGGCACCGACGCGGCCTACGCGGCGCTGTCGGGCAAGCCGGTCATCGAAAGCCTGGGCCTGCCCGGTTTCGGCTACCACAGCGACAAGGCCGAGTACGTGGACATCAGCGCCATTCCGCGGCGCCTGTACATGGCCGCGCGCTTGATCATGGATTTGGGCGCCGGCAAGTAACCCGCCGCGATTCATAAAAAAGACAGGAGACAACGCCATGCTGCTCAGCCCCGACCAGGAAGCCATCCGCGACGCGGTGCGCGACTTTGCACAAGCCGAACTCTGGCCCCACGCCCCCGCGTGGGACCGCGAGCACAGCTTTCCCAAGGAAGTGCACCGGGGCCTTGCGGCGCTGGGCGCCTACGGCATCTGCGTGCCGGAAGAGCATGGCGGCGCCGGCCTCGACTACCTCACGCTGGCGCTGGTGCTCGAAGAAATCGCGGCCGGCGACGGCGGCACCAGCACCGCCATCAGCGTGACCAACTGCCCGGTCAACGCCATCCTCCTGCGCTACGGCAACGCGCAGCAGAAGAAGCAATGGCTGGAGCCGCTGGCGCAGGGCCAGATGCTCGGCGCCTTCTGCCTCACCGAGCCGCAGGCCGGCAGCGACGCATCGAGCCTGCGCACCATGGCGCGCAAGGACGGCGACAGCTATGTGATCGACGGCGTGAAGCAGTTCATCACCAGCGGCAAGAACGGCCAGGTGGCCATCGTCATCGCGGTGACCGACAAGGGCGCGGGCAAGCGCGGCATGAGCGCGTTCATCGTGCCGACCGACGCGCCCGGCTACCACGTGGCGCGGCTGGAAGACAAGCTGGGCCAGCACAGCAGCGACACCGCGCAGATCAACTTCGATGGCTGCCGCATTCCGCGCGAGAACCTCATCGGCGCGGAAGGCGAGGGCTACAAGATCGCTCTGGGCGCGCTCGAGGGCGGGCGCATCGGCATCGCCGCGCAGAGCGTGGGCATGGCGCGCAGCGCCTTCGACGTGGCGCTGGCCTATGCCAAGGAGCGCCAGGCTTTCGGCGGCGCCATCTTCGAGCAGCAGGCCGTGGGCTTTCGCCTGGCCGAATGCGCCACGCAGCTCGAAGCCGCGCGCCAGCTGATCTGGCATGCCGCGAGCCTGCGCGACGCCGGCCGGCCGTGCCTGAAGGAGGCCGCCATGGCCAAGCTGTTCGCCAGCGAGATGGCCGAACGCGTGTGCAGCGCGGCCATCCAGACGCTGGGCGGCTACGGCTACGTGAACGACTTTCCGCTGGAGCGCATCTACCGCGACGTGCGCGTGTGCCAGATCTACGAAGGCACGTCGGACATCCAGAAGCTGCTGATTCAGCGCGCACTGGCGTGAGCGCGCGCCGCCGCTTGCCGGTGATGCGGCTGGCAGCGGCGGTTCTGCTGCTGGCGTTGGCCGTGTGGACGGTCGTTATAGAACCGCGCTGGGTGGCATTGCGCGTCGAGCCGCTGAGCCATGCACAGTGGCAGGCGCCCGCCGGCCTCAAGGTGGCGATGGCGGGGGACTGGCACCTGAGCACGCGCTCGCTGTGGCGCGTGACCAGCACCGACCGCGCCGCACGCATCGTCGACGACATCAATGCGGCGAAGCCCGACGTGATCCTGCTGCCGGGCGACTTTCTGGCGGGCTCGGGCGACGACGAAGCGCTGTCCATCGAGGACATGGCCGCCGTGCTCGGCCGGCTGAAGGCGCCGCAGGGCGTGTATGCGGTGCTGGGCAATCACGACTGGTGGCATGACGGCCCACGCACGGCCAAGGCGCTGTCGGCGCAGGGCATTCATGTGCTGGAGAACGACGCGGTGCGGCTGCCCGGCCACGCGCTCTGGGTGGTCGGCATCGGCGACCACTCCACGGGCCATTCGCAGCCCGACAAGGCGCTGGCCGGCGTGCCGCAGGGCGCGGCCACGCTGGTCATGATGCACGACCCCTTCAGCTTCGCGACCCTGCCGCGCACGCAGGGTCTGGTGGTCGCCGCGCACACGCACGGCGGGCAGATTCGCGTGCCGGGCTACGGCGCGCTGGTGGTGCCGGGCGCCGCACCGCGCGAGTGGGCCTATGGCTGGATCGCGCACAAGGGCAAGCACATGTACGTGACCAGCGGCCTGGGCGTGAGCATTCTTCCGGTGCGCTTCAACATGCGGCCGGAGTGGGTGATGTTCCAGTAGCGCTGTTCCCGTAGCGCTCCGGCAACGGTGTCATCGGTTTCGATGACAGACAGCCTGGCCCCGGCGGCGCAGCATGGCGGTCTCTTTGTCGGAGGTCTTTGCCATGTCGCGTTTCTTCAAGCCCGTTCCCTTCTCGCTGACCCTGCTGTGGGGTGCCATGGGCCTTGCCGCGCAGGCCCAGCCCGCCGCCGCGCCGGACATCGCCACGCTCACCGCGAGCGACGCCGTGCAGCAGCTGTGCGCCGGCACCGTCACCAGCGAACAGCTGGTCACGGCCTATCTCGCGCAGGCCAAGGCTCGGGCGAACCTCAACGCTTTCATCACGCTCGACGAGGCCGGTGCCTTGAAAGCCGCGCGCGCGGCCGATGCCCAGCGCAAGCGCGGCGGCGCCTGCAAGCCGCTGGCGGGCCTGCCGGTGGTCATCAAGGACAACATCCAGGTGAAGGGGCTGCCTGCCAGCGCCGGCACGCCCGCGCTCAAGGGCTTCATGCCCGCCGCCGATGCACCCGTGGTCGCCAAGCTGCGCGCGGCCGGCGCGGTCATTCTGGGCAAGACCAACATGCACGAGCTGGCCTTCGGGGCCACCGGCTACAACCCCGCGTTCCAGACCGGCCCCGAGGTCGGCGTGCGCAACGCCTACGACGCGAGCCGCATCGCGGGCGGGTCGTCGTCGGGCAACGGCGCGGCGCTGGGTGCGCGCATGGCGCCGGCGGCGCTGGGCACGGACACGGGCGGCTCGGTGCGCATTCCGTGCGCGTTCAACGGTTGCGCGTCGCTGCGCCCGAGCATGGGGCGCTACGCGCAGCAGGGCATTGCGCCGATCTCGCACACGCGCGACACCGCCGGGCCGATGGCGCAGTCGATGGCCGACGTGGCGCTGCTCGACCGCGTGATCGCCGGCGGCGCGGCGCTGAAGCCCGTCGACCTGAAGCGCGTGCGCCTGGGCGTGGCGCCGGCCTTCTATGCCAACCTGGACGCGGACACGCGCGCCGCCACCGACGCCGCGCTCGCCAAGCTGCGCGCGGCCGGCGTCACGCTGGTGGACGTGGAGATGCCGAAGCTCATGGAGCTCAACGGGGCCATCGGCTTTCCGCTGGCGCTGTACGAAGCGCACGACGACATGGTGGCCTACCTTGCGAAGTACCGAACCGGCATCGACATCGCGCAGCTCGCGGCCGGCATCGCGAGCCCGGACGTCAAGGGCACCTTCGACGCCTTCGTGATTCCGCGCAAGCTGCCCGCGGCCAACGGCACGGTCGATGCCAAGCCGGTGTACGACAACGCCATGCACGTGGCACGGCCCGCCTTGCAGAAGCTCTACCGCGACACCTTCGCGAAGAACCGGCTCGACGCGCTGGTGTTCCCGACGGTGCCGCGCGTGGCCCTGGTGGCCGCTCCCGAGGCCAGCAGCCCGGAGAACTTCGGCGCGCTGATCCAGAACACCGACCCCGGCAGCAACGCCGGCATTCCGGGTGTGCAGTTGCCCTCGGGCCTGGGCGCGACGAGCGGCTTGCCGGTGGGGCTGGAGCTGGATGGCCCGGCGGGCAGCGACCGTCAGTTGCTGGCGGTCGGGCTCGCGGTGGAGGGCGTGCTGGGCCGCCTGCCGGCACCCAAGGCGAAATAAGCGAAAGACACGAAAGACACGGCGGCTTCACCCCGGTCAGCGCGGTGCCAGCCCGGCCAGCGCCGAGCGCCGTTCGATGCCGAGCTTGTCGAAGATGCGCCGCAGGTAGGTGCGCACCGTCGGCACGCTCACGGCCATGCGCCGTGCGATCTCCTTGTCGGTGAGGCCTTCGCACACGGCGCGCGCAACCTCCTGCTCGCGCGTGCTCAGGGCGCTCCACGAGGTGCTGCAAGGCGCCGGCACCGGCACGGCCGCCGCCGTGCGCTGCGCCCGCTGCAGCGCCCCGACGAACGCGGGCTCGATCAGGTCGAGCAGAGCCTTCTCGTGGTCGCCGAAATCGCCACGCCCCTTGCGCCGCCAGATGCGCAGGTCGCCCAGCGCGCGGTCGCCTTCGAAGGCGTGCAGGTTCATGCCCCAGTGCAGCCCGTCGCGCGAGAGAAAGTCGTTGAAGAACGGCGTGCGCATCAGCGCGCGCTGCGGCATCACCTCGGTCACGCGCGTGGCGCGGCGGCGCGACTGCAGCACGAAGGTGATGGGGTCGTGGTGCTGGTGCCATTCGCCGTAGCGGTCGAGGTTGGCCGGGTCCATGTTGATGGCCACGCGGCCGTCGAAGCGGCCGCTGCGTTCGTTCCACACGAAGGACGCGAACTGGTCGGCCCGCAGCAGGCCGAGCAGCGCCCGGCCCAGGTGCTCGCGCACGTCGTGTTCGCCGCGCTCTTGCGCCAGCAGTGTGAAAACGTCGCGCAGCGCATGCTGTTCGGAGCCTGTCAGGTACATCGCTGCCTCGCTTTTCCTGTGTGCCGGAGCAAGGCTATCGTTTAGCAAGCGCCGCGCCAAGCGTGCATGCCCGGGTGGGGCCTGGCGAGCGTTTCGCGCCCGTGCGGCCTGCTCCGGGGTTGCCCCAGCGGCGCTGCGCCCGCGAGGTGTTCCAATAGAGGCCTTCATGAGCGCCACTGATTCCACCACCGGACCTTGCCCCTGCGGGCGTACCGACCGCCGCGACAAGCCCATCGGCTATGCCCTGTGCTGCGGCCGCTACCTCGACGATTTCGAGCACACCCCCGCGCCCGACGCCGAATCGCTGATGCGTTCGCGCTATTCGGCCTTTGTGCTGGAGCGCGCCGAATACCTGCTCGCCACCTGGGACCCGGCGAAGCGGCCGGCCTCGATCGAGTTCGAGCCGGGCGTCAAATGGCTGGGGCTGGACATCCGCTCGCGCTCCGTGCTCGACGCGGACCATGCCGAGGTCGAGTTCGTCGCCCGCCAGCGCAGCGCGGCCACGGGCGCGGCCACCCGCCTGCACGAGCGCAGCCGCTTCGTGCGCAACGGCGAGCGCTGGTTCTACCTCGACGGCGACCTGCAACTGCCCCTGGCTTGACGCGCCGGGCCGGGGCTCGCACAATCGGCCCCGCTCCGGGGTGCACACATGTGGTGTGCTGAGATGGCAAAGCTGCCGACCCGCGAACTTGATCCGGGTCATACCGGCGTAAGAAGAGCTGCACTCCCTGACTTCGGTCCGTCACTTCCCCTTCCGTGACGGGCTTTTGCCGAAGTCCATCGAGCGATTGCGGAGCACCCTTTCCTCAACAAGGAGTGCCTCCCGATGAATGCCCCCGACAAGTTCACCACGCTGCTTTCGCTCACGCGCGAGCCGTTTCCCGCGTCCCACAAGTGCCTGATTCCGGGCAGCCGGCCCGACCTCAACGTGCCGGTGCGCGACGTGCTGCTGACCAACGGCGAGACCGTGTCGCTCTACGACACCTCGGGCCCGTACACCGACGCCAAGGTCGAGATCGACGTGCGCCGCGGCCTGCCCAGCGTGCGTGCCGAATGGATCGCGGAGCGCAACGACACCGAAAGTTACGAAGGCCGCTCGCACCAGGCGCTCGACGAAGGCCTCAAGCACGCCCACGATCACGACCAGGATGCCCAGCGCCTGGCTGAACTGCGCGCCGCCGCGTCGGCATTGCAGCGCACGCCGCGCCGCGCCAGGTCGGGCGCCAATGTCACGCAGATGCACTACGCCCGCCGCGGCATCGTCACGCCCGAGATGGAGTACGTGGCGCTGCGCGAGAACGGCAAGCGCGAGTGGATGGCCGAGTACCTGGCCAACGAGGAGCGTGCCAAACGCGTGGCCGGCAACCCGATGGGGGCGCAGATTCCACGCATCATCACGCCCGAATTCGTGCGCGACGAGGTGGCCCGCGGCCGCGCCATCATTCCGGCCAACATCAACCACCCCGAGGTCGAGCCGATGGCCATCGGGCGCAACTTCAAGGTGAAGATCAACGCCAACATCGGCAACTCGGCCGTTACCTCAAGCATCGAGGAAGAGGTCGAAAAGCTGGTGTGGGCCATTCGCTGGGGTGCCGACAACGTGATGGACCTGTCGACCGGCAAGAACATCCACACCACGCGCGACTGGATCGTGCGCAACAGCCCGGTGCCCATTGGCACGGTGCCGATCTACCAGGCGCTGGAGAAGGTGGGCGGCGTGGCCGAGGACCTGACCTGGGAGATCTTTCGCGACACGCTGATCGAGCAGGCCGAGCAGGGCATCGACTACTTCACCATCCACGCCGGCGTGCGCCTGCCGTTCATTCACCTCACGGCGGACCGCATGACGGGCATCGTGTCGCGCGGCGGCTCGATCATGGCCAAGTGGTGCATTGCGCACCACAAGGAGAGCTTTCTGTACGAGCGCTTCGAGGACATCTGCGACATCATGAAGGCGTACGACGTGAGCTTTTCGCTGGGCGACGGCCTGCGCCCCGGCTCCGGCGCGGACGCCAACGACGAGGCGCAGTTTGCCGAGCTGCGCACGCTGGGCGAGCTCACCAAGGTCGCGTGGAAGCACGACGTGCAGACCATGATCGAAGGCCCCGGCCATGTGCCCATGCACATGATTCAGGCCAACATGGACGAGCAGATCAAGCACTGCCACGAGGCGCCGTTCTACACGCTCGGCCCGCTGACCATCGACATTGCGCCGGGCTACGACCACATCTCCAGCGCCATTGGCGCGGCCATGATCGGCTGGGCCGGCACCGCGATGCTGTGCTACGTCACGCCCAAGGAGCACCTGGGCCTGCCCGACCGCGACGACGTGAAGCAGGGAATCATTGCCTACAAGATCGCCGCGCACGCGGCGGACGTGGCCAAGGGGCACCCGGGGGCGCGCTCGCGCGACGACGCGCTGAGCAAGGCGCGCTTCGAGTTCCGCTGGCAGGACCAGTTCAACCTGGGCCTGGACCCCGACACCGCGCGCGAGTTCCACGACGAGACGCTGCCCAAGGACTCGAGCAAGGTGGCGCACTTCTGCTCGATGTGCGGGCCCAAGTTCTGCTCGATGAAGATCACGCAGGAGGTGCGCGAATACGCCGCGAAGAAGGGCGTGGCCGAGGCGGCCGCCGTGGCCGAGGGCATGCAGGAAAAGTCGAAGGAGTTCTTGGCGGGTGGCGGCGAGATGTACATCCCCATTCGCTCCATAGCCTGAGTTCCTTCATGCGAAAAGGGGTCGTTGCTACCATGGGGCCAACCCCAGAAACTTCGCTCCGCAATGACTCCCTTTCCCTTTGCCGCCGTTCTCTTCGATTGCGACGGCGTGCTCGTCGACTCCGAACCCATCACCAACCGCGTGCTCGCCGAAATGCTCGGCGAGCTCGGTTGGCACCTGAGCACCGAAGAGTCGATGAACACCTTCACCGGCAAGGCCGTGAAGGACGAAGCCCCGCTCATCGAGGCCAAGACCGGCGTGAAGATCACCGACGCGTGGCTCAAGGCCTTTCGGGCGCGCCGCAACGAGGCGCTGGAGCGCGACCTGGTCGCCATTGCGCATGCGCCGGCCGCCATCCGCGAGATCCACGCCATGCTGAAGGGCCGCATCGCCTGTGCCTCGGGCGCGGACCGCCACAAGGTCGAATTGCAGCTGGCCAAGGTCGGGCTGCTCGACTGTTTTCAGGGCCGCATTTTCAGCGGCCATGAAATGCCCCGTTCCAAGCCGCACCCCGACGTGTACCTGGCCGCGGCCGAGGCGCTGGGCGTGGACCCGAAGCGTTGCGCGATCGTCGAGGACACGGTCACCGGCGCCATGGCCGGCGTGGCCGCGGGTGCCACGGTGTTCGGCTACAGCACGGGCGAGTCGGGCCACAGCGGCCCTGGCCCGCTGCTGAGCGTGGGCGTGACGCGCGTGTTCAGCGACATGGCCGAATTGCCCGGTTTGCTGTCGGGTTACGGTCTGCAGCCGGCCTGAGTTTCTGATGGAATGAAGGCCATCCCAGAACGGCACACAGGAACAGAACTCTCATGACTTCCGAATACAAAACCGAGCAGCCCGATCGCACCGAGATCGATGCGCTCACCGGCCCGGCCGTGGTCGAGTTCGGCACCAACTGGTGCGGCATCTGCAAGGCCGCGCAGCCGAACATTGCCGAGGCTTTTGCCAAGTACCCGAATGTGCGCCGCATCAAGGTGGAAGACGGCAGCGGCCGGCCGCTGGGGCGTTCGTTCAATGTGCGGCTGTGGCCCACGCTGGTGTTCATGCGGGACGGCAAGGAAGTGGCGAAGCTGGTGCGGCCGGAAGACAGTCAGTCGATTTCTGATGCGCTGGCTTTGATTGATCAGCCGGGTTGATTTTTTGCCGTTGTTCGTTCGGGGCGACGCTCACGCCGACGGGGTGCCTTGCTCCGCGAATGTCCCCCGGGGCTGCGCCCCTCCTCCTTTATTTCGCTGCGCAAGGCACCCCATCGACGTGAGCGTTGGACAGAGCAGTTGTTGATCGTGCGATCACCCAGGGCGTGCCCTGGTGCACAGGGCGTCGGGTGCTCCCCGCAGCGAAATAAAGGAGGAGGGGCGAAGCCCCGGGGGACATTCGCGGAGGGGAGTACCCGGCGGCCTGTGCACATGCCCTGAACAACGGTGCCCCGAAAGAAAAACGACCTACAACCCCCGCAGACGAAAGTCACGCGGCGCATGCCCCGTCCACTGCAGGAACGCGCGTGAAAAACTCTTCTCGTTGCGAAACCCCACCGCCAACGCCACCTGCTTGATCGGCCGCGTGGTCCGTCGCAGTTGGTCGACCGCCATTTCGTGACGCACCTCGTTCTTCAGCACCTGCAACGACGCGCCTTCCTCATGCAATTGGCGATGCAGCGTGCGGCTCGACACATTGAGCAACGCGGCCAGCGCCTCCGCCGTGGTCGCCTCGCTGGCGCGTGAACGCAGCAACTCCCGCACACGCCGCCCCAACAACCTGTCACGCCGGTACTGCAGGATCGTCAACGGCAACGCGCGCTTGAGCATGGCGCGCAACGCACGCTCGTCACGCTGAAGCGGCAACGCCAGATAGCGCTCGTCGAAACTGATGCTCGCCAGCGCCGCGCCAAAGCTCACATCGGGCGTGAACATCGGGGCGTAGGCATCGGCGTGCGGCGGCGCGGCAAACGGAAAGCTCGCATGGCGCAACGAAATGCGCGAGTCGATCGCCCAGCACATGTAGCCGTGCATGAAGCGCAGGCTCGTCACCAGACAGAACTCCCGGAACGCATCGCCGAGCGGGCGGTGCTCGGTGATGCGCAGCGTGGCCACGCCGCCCGCCACCTCCAGCGCCAGCCCGATGTCCTCGGTCAGCAACCGGTGGTGCCGGCACCAGCGCTTGATGGCCACGCCCAGGTCGGGCGCGGTAAGGGAGGCGCGGCACAGCATGCCGTAGCTGCCCCAGGGCAGGCGGCGCGAGAACCAGCCGAGCGCCTCGTCGTCCAGCTCCTGCATGGCGTGGTCCGACAGCGCCTCGAACTGCGCGGCCGTCACCCGCGCCCCCGGCCGGGCAAGTTCGCGCGGCGTGATCTGTGCCGCTTTCAGCGCCTCGGCCGGGTCCTTGCCGTAGCGCTCGTAACCCTGCACGATGGCTCTCACGAAGGCCATGGGCGTGACGGCGCGGGCGGGTCGAAGGAACGAGGGGGACGACATGGCTGGGGCAGGCAGGGCGTGGCGCAATTTGCAACCATTGTGGCGCCAATTGCGGCGCGCCCGGGCGTAAGCTGTGTTTCTTTCAAGCGCCATTCAGCGCGGGTAGCACTGCGCGCCGACCCCCTCTGAGGAGACAACACACATGCACGATCCCGGCCTGAACTTCGACCTGGGCGAAGACATCGACTCGCTGCGCAGCGCCATCCAGGACTTTGCCGCGAACGAAATCGCACCGCGCGCCGCGGACATCGACCGCGACAACCTGTTCCCGCACGACCTGTGGCAAAAGCTCGGCGAGCTCGGCCTGCACGGCATGACGGTGAAGGAAGAGTTCGGCGGCACCGAGCTGGGCTATCTGGCCCACATCGTGGCAATGGAAGAAGTTTCGCGCGCCTCGGCCTCTGTGGGCCTGTCGTACGGCGCGCACTCCAACCTGTGCGTGAACCAGATCCACCGCAACGGCAGCGACGCGCAGAAGAAAAAATACCTGCCCAAGCTGGTGAGCGGCGAGCACGTGGGCGCGCTGGCCATGAGCGAGCCCAACGCCGGCTCCGACGTGGTGAGCATGAAGCTCAAGGCCGAGAAGAAGAACGGCTATTACGTGCTCAACGGCGGCAAGATGTGGATCACCAACGGCGGCGACGCCGACACGCTGGTCATCTACGCCAAGACCGAGCCCGAGATGGGCGCGCGCGGCATGACGGCCTTCATCGTCGAGAAGAACTACAAGGGCTTCTCGGCCGGCACCAAGCTCGACAAGCTCGGCATGCGCGGCTCCAACACCTACCCGCTGTTCTTCGACAACTGCGAAGTGCCCGAAGAAAACGTGCTGGGCGGCGAAGGCATGGGCGCGAAGGTGCTGATGAGCGGGCTCGACTACGAGCGCGCGGTGCTGTCGGGCGGCCCGCTGGGCATCATGGCCGCGTGCATGGACGCGGTGCTGCCCTTCGTGCATGAGCGCAAGCAGTTCGGCCAGAGCATCGGCGAGTTCCAGCTGATGCAGGGCAAGCTGGCCGACATGTATTCGACCTGGCAGGCCACGCGGGCCTATGTGTATGCCGTGGGCAAGGCCTGCGACCGCAACGACCATGCGCGCACCTTCCGCAAGGACGCGGCCGGTGCCATTCTGTATTCGGCCGAAAAGGCGACATGGATGGCCGGCGAGGCCATTCAGGCGCTGGGCGGCGTGGGGTACACGAAGGACTTTCCGGTGGAGCGGCTGTGGCGCGATGCCAAGCTGTATGAGATTGGCGCGGGCACGAGCGAAATTCGGCGGATGCTGATTGGGCGCGAGCTGTTCGCAGAGACCGCATAAGCTGTTTTTCTCCCTCCCCTTCCGGGGGAGGGCAGGGGTGGGGGCAAGCGGCGGCCGATGAAGCACAGCGCCGAACAAGCGCCGCTGGCCCCCATCCCAACCTTCCCCCAGAGGGGGAAGGAGCAAGACAAAACGGAGACAAGGAAGGAAATGAACATGACCGCTTCGTTGACCGAGAGCTACAACAAGGGCGCCACCGACGTCCCCCTCATCGAACAACCCATCGGCGACTTCTTCGACGACATGGTCGCCAGGCAGCCCGAGCGCGAGGCGCTCATCAGCCGCCACGAGGGCCAGCGCTACACCTACCGCGCGCTGCAGACCGAATCGAACAAGCTCGCCAGCGCGCTGCTGAATCTCGGCCTGCAACCGGGCGACCGCGTGGGCATCTGGTCGCACAACAACGTGCCGTGGGTGCTGATGCAGATCGCCACGGCCAAGGTCGGCCTGATCCTCGTCAACATCAACCCGGCGTACCGCACCTCGGAGCTCGAGTACGCGCTCAACAAGGTCGGCTGCAAGGCGCTGGTGACGATGGCGCAGTTCAAGACCAGCGACTACCTCGGCATGCTGCGCGAGCTGGGCCCGGCGCGCCTGCCACAGCTGCAGCACACCTTCTGGATCGACAAGCCCGGCCAGGGCGACGAGCAGCCCGGCATGCAGCGCTTTTCGCAGTTGCTCGCCAGCGGCGACGCAGCGGACGCGCGCATCGCGCAGACGCAGAAGACGCTCAAGGCCACCGACCCCATCAACATCCAGTTCACCAGCGGCACCACGGGCTTCCCCAAAGGCGCGACGCTCACGCACCGCAACATTCTGAACAACGGCTTCTTCATCGGCGAGTGCATGAGGCTCTCGCCCATCGACAAGCTGTGCATTCCCGTGCCGCTGTACCACTGCTTCGGCATGGTGCTGGGCAATCTGGCGTGCCTCACGCACGGCTCGGCCATCGTGTACCCGAACGACGGGTTCGACCCGCTCACCGTGCTGGAGACCGTGCAGGCTGAGAAGTGCACCGGCCTGCACGGCGTGCCCACGATGTTCATCGCCGAGCTCGACCATCCGCGCTTCAAGGAGTTCGATCTGTCGACCCTGCGCACCGGCATCATGGCCGGCTCGCCGTGCCCCACCGAGGTGATGAAGCGCGTGGTCGACCAGATGCACCTGAGCGAAATCACCATCGCCTATGGCATGACCGAGACCAGCCCGGTGAGCTGCCAGAGCAGCACCGACACGCCGCTGGACAAGCGCGTGTCCACCGTGGGCACCGTGCAGCCGCACCTGGAGGTGAAGATCATCGACCCCGAGACCGGCGCCGTGGTGCCGACGGGCACGTCGGGCGAGCTGTGCACGCGCGGCTATTCGGTGATGCACGGCTACTGGGAAGACGAGCCGCGCACGCGCGAAGCCATCGACGCCGAGCACTGGATGCACACCGGCGACCTGGCCACCATGGACGCCGAGGGCTACGTCAACATCGTCGGGCGCATCAAGGACCTGGTGATTCGCGGGGGCGAGAACATCTACCCGCGCGAGATCGAAGAATTTCTGTACCGCCACCCCAAGGTGCAGGACGTGCAGGTGGTCGGCCTGCCCGATAAAAAGTACGGCGAAGAGCTGTGCGCCTGGATCATCGTCAAGCCCGGCCAGAGCGCCACCGACGAAGACATCCGCAGCTTCTGCAAGGGCCAGATCGCGCACTACAAGGTGCCCAGGTACATCCAGTTCGTCACGGAATTCCCGATGACCGTGACCGGCAAGATCCAGAAATTCAAGATCCGCGACGCGATGACCGAGCAACTCGGCCTCAGCCAGGAAAAGACAGCATGAGCAAACTAGAAACCAAACTGAACGCCCGTTCGGCCGACTTCCAGGCCAATGCCGCCGCCATGCGCGCGCTGGTCGACGACCTGCACAAGCAGTTCGCCAAAGTGGAGCAGGGCGGCGGCGAGGCCGCGCGCGCCAAGCACACGGCGCGCGGCAAGCTGCTGCCGCGCGAGCGCGTGGCCGAGCTGCTCGACCCGGGCACGCCCTTCCTGGAAATTGCGCCGCTGGCCGCGCACGCCATGTACCTGGACGCCAAGGGCGCGGAGTCGGCACCGGGCGCGGGCCTCATCGCCGGCATCGGCCGTGTGAACGGCGTCGACTGCATGGTCGTGTGCAACGACGCGACCGTGAAGGGCGGCACCTACTACCCGCTGACGGTCAAGAAGCACCTGCGCGCACAGGAGATCGCCGAGCAGAACCGCCTGCCCTGCATCTACCTGGTCGACTCGGGCGGCGCCAACCTGCCGAACCAGGACGAGGTGTTCCCGGACCGCGACCACTTCGGCCGCATCTTCTACAACCAGGCCAACATGAGCGCCCAGGGCATTCCGCAGATCGCGGTGGTCATGGGCTCGTGCACGGCCGGCGGCGCGTACGTGCCGGCGATGAGCGACGAGTCGATCATCGTGAAGAACCAGGGCACCATCTTCCTGGGCGGCCCGCCGCTGGTGAAGGCGGCCACCGGTGAGGTGGTGACGGCCGAAGACCTGGGCGGTGGCGACGTGCACACGCGCCTGTCGGGCGTGGCCGACCACCTGGCGCAGAACGATCTGCATGCGCTGTCGCTCGCGCGCTCGGCGGTGGCCCACCTCAATGCTCGGCAGGCCGTTCGCACTGAGCCTGTCGAAGTGTCGCGCGAGGCTTCGACCCTTCGGCAAGCTCAGGACAGGCCTGGCTCACCCCGAGCGGGCGGTGCAGTTCCCCCCGCCTTCCCGCGCGAAGAGCTGTACGGCGTGATCCCCACCGACACGCGCAAGCCCTTCGACGTGCGAGAGATCATTGCGCGCATCGTCGACGGCAGCGAGTTCCATGAGTTCAAGGCCCGCTTCGGCGCCACGCTGGTGTGCGGCTTTGCCGAGATCGAGGGCATGCCCGTGGGCATCATCGCGAACAACGGCATCTTGTTCAGCGAGTCGGCGCAGAAGGGCGCGCACTTCATCGAGCTGTGCTGCCACCGCAAGATCCCGTTGGTGTTTTTGCAGAACATCACCGGCTTCATGGTGGGCCGCAAGTACGAGAACGAAGGCATTGCGCGTCACGGCGCCAAGATGGTGACGGCGGTGGCCACGGCCAATGTGCCCAAGTTCACCATCATCATCGGCGGCAGTTTCGGCGCCGGCAACTACGGCATGTGCGGCCGCGCATACAGCCCGCGCTTTCTCTGGATGTGGCCCAACGCGCGCATCAGCGTGATGGGCGGCGAGCAGGCCGCGAGCGTGCTGGCCACGGTGAAGCGCGACGGCATCGAGCTGAAGGGCGGCAGCTGGAGCAAGGAAGAAGAGGAAGCCTTCAAGGCCCCGATTCGTCAGCAGTACGAAGACCAGGGCCACCCCTACTACGCCACCGCGCGCATCTGGGACGACGGCATCATCGATCCGGCGGACACGCGCCGTGTGCTCTCCCTTGGCCTGGCGGCTGCGCGCAATGCGCCGATTCCCGAGCCCAAGTTCGGCATCTTTCGGATGTAGCCGTGTTTTTGTCTGCTTGCTTCTTTCGACTTGGTCATGGGGGCTTTCGGGGGTGCGCTCGCGAGGGCGGGGTACCTTGCTCCGCGAATGTCCCCCGGCCTGCGGCCTCCTCCTTTATTTCGCTGCGCAAGGCACCCCACCCTCACGAGCGTTATACGGAGCAGTCGTTGATCAGCGGAACACCAGCAGGGTGCCCTGGTGCACAGGGCGTCGGGTACTCCCCGCAGCGAAATAAAGGAGGAGGGCGAAGCCCGGGGGACATTCGCGGAGGGGAGTACCCGGCGGCCTGTGCACACGCCCTGAACGTACCCGCCGAATCCATTGCAAAAAAGCAAGCCGACAAGATTCACTGACATGACCTTCACCAAACTGAAACTAGAAATCGAAGGCCCCATCGCCCGCGTCTGGCTGGACCAGCCCGACGCACGCAACGCCTTCGACGACATCGTCATCGCAGAGCTGACGCAGGCCTTCACCGACGCCGGCACCGCGCCGCACGTGAAAGCAGTCGTGCTGGGTGCCAACGGCCCGGCCTTCTGCGCCGGTGCCAACCTCAACTGGATGCGCCGCATGGCCGACTACACGCGCGACGAGAACATCGCAGACGCGGGCAAGCTGGCCACCATGCTGCGCACCATCGCCGAGTGCCCCAAGCCAACCATCGCGCGCGTGCAGGGCGATGTGTATGCGGGCGGCATGGGCCTGGTTGCGGCCTGCGACATGGCCGTGAGCGTGGACACCGCCTGGTACTGCCTCAGCGAAGTGAAGATCGGCCTCGTGCCCGCGACCATCAGCCCCTACGTGCTGCGCGCCATGGGCACGCGCGCGTCGCAACGCTACTTTCTGACGGCCGAACGCTTCACCGCCGCCGAGGCGCACCGCATCGGCTTTGTGCATGAGGTGGTGCCCGCCGACGCGCTCGACGCCAAGGTCGACGAACTGCTGAAGGCGCTGACCGGCGCCAGCCCGGCCGCCGTGCGCGCCTGCAAGCAACTGATTGCCGATGTGGCCGGCCAGGAGATCGACGAGGCGCTGATCGCGAAGACGGTCGAAGGCATTGCCGACATCCGCGCCAGCGACGAAGGCCGCGAAGGCGTGCAGGCCTTCCTGCAGAAGCGCAAGCCGTCGTGGCTGGACGCGAACAAGGGCTGAGCGGCATGTCGAACGCCGCACCCACCGGAAACATCGAACGCATGGACGCATGGCTGGCCGCGCACCGCGCGGACTACCGCGCCGTGTTGCAGCCCGGCGTGAGCGACGCCGCACTCGACGCGTTCGAGGCCAGGTTCTCGCTGAAGCTGCCCGAGGGCTTGCGCGCGCTCTACCGCTGGCGCAACGGCCAGCCGGACAGCTGCTTCGACAGCCTGCAAGGCAACCGCATGTTCAGCGCGCTGGAGGACATCGCCGACACCAAGGAGATGCTCGACGGCATGATCGGAACCGACTTCGAAGACCCCGCCACCTGGCGGCGCGGCTGGGTGCCTTTCCTGTCGAACGGCGGCGGCAGCTACCTGTGCGTGGACACCGACGCCGAAGCCGGCGGGCAGCCGGGCCCACTGGTCGCCTTCTGGAAGGGCGACGAAGACCGCCCCGTGGAGCATGCGTCGTTCGATGCATGGCTTGCGGACCTCGTGGCTTCCATGGAAGCCGGCACCATCGAATTCGACTGACCGAGCGAGGCCCCCGCCATGGACACACCCCTCGACATGCCCCAGTTGCTCGCGCTGTCCGCCGCCATCGGCTGGGCCAGCGGCGTGCGGCTGTACCTGGTCGTGCTGCTGACCGGCCTGGTCGGCTACTTCGGCTGGGTGCCGCTGCCCAGCGGGTTGCAGTTGCTGGCGCATCCTGTGGTCATGGCGGCCAGCGGCTTCATGGTGTTCATCGAGTTCTTCGCCGACAAGATCCCCGGCCTCGACTCGCTGTGGGACGTGGTGCACACCGCCATTCGCATTCCGGCGGGCGCGGCGCTCGCGGCCAGCGTGTTCGGTGCCGACCATGGCGTGATGGCCCTCGTGGCGGCGCTGGTCGGCGGTGGCTTCGCGGCCACCGCGCATGCGGCCAAGGCCACCACGCGCGCGGCCATCAATACATCGCCCGAGCCGTTTTCCAACGTGGGCGCGTCGCTGGTCGAAGACACGATGGTGCCCGCGGGGCTGTGGCTCGCGGTGGCGCACCCCTTTGTCTTTCTTGTGCTGTTCGTGCTGGTGCTTGTGCTGAGCGTGTGGCTCATTCGCAAGAGCTGGCGCTTCCTCAAGGCGCTGTTCGCCCGCGTGGCCCGCATCTTCAGCGGCCGACCCGATCCAGGCGTCGTGCCTGCGTTTCAACTGAAAAAGAATCCTCCGGGAGACACTCCTCATGTTTAAGAAAATCCTGATCGCCAACCGCGGCGAGATCGCTTGCCGCGTGTCTGCTACGGCCCGTCGCATGGCCATTCGCACGGTCGCCGTGTATTCCGACGCCGACGCGCATGCCAACCACGTGCGCGCCTGCGACGAGTCGGTGCACATCGGCGGCAGCGCGCCCAAGGAAAGCTATCTGCGCTGGGAGCGCATTCTCGAAGCGGCCAAGGCCACGGGCGCCGAAGCCGTGCACCCGGGCTACGGCTTCCTCAGCGAGAACGAAGAGTTTGCGCGCGCCTGCGCCGACGCCGGCCTGGTCTTCATCGGCCCGCCGCCCTCGGCCATCAAGGCGATGGGCCTGAAGGCCGAGTCGAAGCAGTTGATGGAAAAGGCCGGCGTGCCGCTGGTGCCCGGCTACCACGGCCATGACCAGAACCCGCAGCTGCTGCAGCGCGAGGCCGACCGCATCGGCTACCCGGTGCTCATCAAGGCCAGCGCGGGCGGCGGCGGCAAGGGCATGCGCGCGGTCGACAAGGCCGAAGACTTCGCCGCCGCACTGGCCTCGTGCCAGCGCGAGGCCATCAACAGCTTCGGCGACGACGCGGTGCTGATCGAGAAGTACGTGCAACGCCCGCGCCACATCGAGATTCAGGTGTTCGGTGACACGCAGGGCAACTGCGTCTATCTGTTCGAGCGCGATTGCTCGGTGCAGCGCCGCCACCAGAAGGTGCTGGAAGAAGCGCCCGCACCCGGCATGACCGAGGCGATGCGCAAGCAGATGGGTGATGCGGCCGTGGCTGCTGCCCGGGCCGTGAACTACGTGGGCGCCGGCACGGTGGAGTTCATCGTCGAGCAGCGGGAAGGCGGCGAGATGAACTTCTTCTTCATGGAGATGAACACGCGCCTGCAGGTGGAGCACCCCGTCACCGAAGCCATCACCGGGCTGGACCTGGTGGAGTGGCAACTGCGCGTGGCCTCGGGCGAGGCGCTGCCGCTGAAGCAGGCCGACCTGCAGATCCACGGCCATGCCATCGAGGCGCGTATCTGCGCCGAGAACCCCGACAACAACTTCCTTCCCGCCACCGGCACGCTGCGCGTGTACCGCAAGCCGCAGGCCACCGCCTTCCAGCGCAGCCGCGTGCGCATCGACGACGGCGTGCGCGAGGGCGGGGAGATTTCGCCGTTCTACGACTCGATGATCGCCAAGCTCATCGTGCACGGCAGCACGCGCGAAGAGGCGCTGGCCCGGCTCGACGCCGCGCTGGCGCAGGTGCAGATCGTGGGCGTGCAGACCAACGTGCAGTTTCTGCGCGGCATTCTGGCGACCGAATCGTTCGCCAAGGCGAACCTGGACACCGCGCTGATCGAGCGCGAGCGCGCCGTGCTGTTCGACCGCGAGCCACTGGGGCTGCCGCTGGCCGCGGCTGCCGCGATCACGCGCACGCTCATCACCGAATGGCCCGCGAAGATGCCCGACCCCTTTGCGCGGCGCGACGGCTGGCGCGCGATGGGCGAATACCGGCGCCAGTTCGACTTCGAGTTTCGCGGCGCCGAGCAGACGGCCCTGTTGACCTACAAGCGCGACGGCGGCCTCTGGCTCGAGGCCGGCGGCAGCGCGGGGCCGCTGGTCATCGGCCAGTTCCCGTCGGGAGAGTTCGAGGTCGAGTTCGCCGGCGAGCGCCAGACGCTGGACGTGCGCCTGGACGGCGCCACCGCGCACATCTTCGCGTCGAAGGGCGCGAGCCGGATCACCGTCATCGACCGCCTCGCGCATGCCGGCGACACCCAGGCCGAGGGCGGCCGGCTCACCGCGCCGATGCCCGGCAAGGTCGTGTCGTTCGCCGTCAAGGCCGGCGACAAGGTCAGCCTCGGCCAGCCGCTGGCGGTGATGGAGGCCATGAAGATGGAGCACACCATTGCCGCGCCGGCCGACGGCACGGTGGACGAGCTGATGTTCGCGCCGGGCGAGCAGGTGGCCGAGGGCGAGGAGCTGTTGCGCATGAGTGCCGCCGCAGCCTGAAAAAACAATTGACCCCGTTCCGGGCGCCCGCCCGTATCAGCTGCGGTAGTCATCACTCAATGGATTTGCCATGACCTGTCGCACGCCGTTCGGCCCGCCCCGTTTTCTGTTTGCCCGCCACCGCGCGGGCATCGTCCTGCTGGCCTTGGCGGCCGCCTTGTCGCTGGCCGGCTGCAACCGCAGCAACGGCGAAGCGGCGGCGCTTTCCGAGCCGGCACCGCCCGTGTCTCCGGCGCCCATGCAGGCTGCCGCCGGTGGCATGGCCATGAAGGAGCAACGCCGCGCGCGCGTGGCGGATGCCGCCTCGGCGTCGCCGGAATCCGATCAGTCTCAAGAGACTCCGCTGCAGCGCTTTCTTGCGGTGCGGCAGGAGCTGAACGTGGAGGTGCCGGCCGAGCAACTGGCCGATGCCTGGGGCAAGGTGCGCGACCTGTGCGGCACGCTCAAGTGCGAGCTGCTGTCGTCCTCGCTGCTGCGCGAAACGCCGCAACAGCCGGGCAACGCCATGCTTGAAGTGCGCGTGGAACCGGCCGATGTCGACAAGCTGCTCGGTGGCCTGGCCGGTGTGGCGAAGGTGGTTTCGCACACCACCACCAGCGAGGACAAGACCGCAGAGGTGATCGACGTGGAGGCCCGCATCAAGAACCGCACCGAGTTCCGCGACAGCCTGCGCGTGATGCTGCGCGACACCGTCACCAAGCGCACCATGGCCGACCTGCTGGCCATTCAGCGCACGCTGTCGGACACCCAGGCCGAGCTGGACGCCAGCGCCACGCAGCGCAAGGTGCTGGCGCAGCAGACCGGCAAGCAGCACATCCAGATCCAGTTCACGCCGCAGCGCGTGCTGGTGGGCAGCGGCGAGGGCTACAGCCCGATGGGGCATGCATTGAGGAACGCAGGCTCGGTGCTGGCGGAAAGCGTGGGGTCGCTCATCACCTTCGTGGCGGCGGTGCTGCCGTGGCTGCTGCTGGTGGTGCTGCCCGTGGGTTGGCTGGTGCGGGTGCTGTGGCGCCGCCGCCGCGCGAAGGGCGTTTGAGCGCGGGCGTCAGCCCACCACCACTTCGCTGATCTGCATCACCGGCGCAATGTCGGTGTAGTTGCCGATGTCGCCCATGATCTCTTTCATGTGCGGCCCGAACGCGGCCTGAAACGCCTCGACCGATTCGCTGAACACGTGGCACATGCCGACATAGGTGGGGTCGGAGCCCGGCGTGCCGCCGGCCAGGCCCTTGTCGATGGTGTACGACAGGCACGCATCGCCCATGCGGGCCTTCAGCAAGGGCATGTGCTTGTCGCGGTAGTACGCGTGGTCGAAACGCGCGCCGGGGGTGTGGGGGTACATCACGCTGACTTTGATCATGGACTTGTCTCCTGGGGTGAGCGGACGAGCATAGGAGATGGCCCCGGCCCGCACAAGCTGCGGGCAACGCGGATGGCGCGGACGACGCGGACGACGCGGACGACGCGCGCGGGACGCGGCGCGCCGCCGGCGCCGCCTAAGATCCGTGCCCATGCGAATCACCGTCTACCTCACCGACAACCGCCCAGACCCCTGGATCCAAGGCCTTCAGGCCGAACTCCCCGATGCCGTCATCGAAGCCTGGAAGCCTGGCGCGCCGCAGGCCGACCATGCCGTCGTGTGGGCACCGCCGCAAGCGTTTCTGGACGAGCAGCCCGCGCTGCGCGGCCTCTTCAACATCGGCGCGGGCGTCGATGCGCTGCTCAAGCTCAAGGTGCCCGCGCACACGCGCATCGTGCGGCTCGACGACGCCGGCATGTCGGTGCAGATGGCCGAGTACGTGTGCCACACGCTCATTCGGCACTTTCGCGAGTTCGACGTGTACGAGGCCGACGCCGCCCAAGGCAAGTGGAGCTACCGCAAGCCGAAGCTGCGGCGCGACTTTCCGGTCGGCATCATGGGCCTGGGCGTGCTGGGCGAGCGCGTGGCCAAGGCCGTGGCGCAGTTCGAGTTTCCGGTGCTGGGCTGGAGCCGTTCGCCGAAGCAGATCGACGGCGTGCAGGTGTTCAGCGGGCAAGCGCAGTTCGACGAGTTCCTGTCGTCCACGCGCGTGCTGGTCAACCTGCTGCCGCTGACCGAAGCCACGCGCGGCATCCTCAACCGCGACACGCTGGCCAAGCTCAAGCCCGAGGGCTACCTGATCAGCATTGCGCGCGGCGGCCATCTGGTGGAGGCCGACCTGATTCCGATGCTCGACGCCGGCCAGCTCGCGGGCGCGACGCTCGACGTGTTCCAGGTGGAGCCGCTGCCGGCCGACCATGCGTTCTGGCGCCATCCCAAGATCACCGTGACGCCGCATGCGTCGGCGCGCACGCTGCGCGAGGAGTCGATCAGCCAGATCGCCGGAAAGATCCGCGCCATGGAGCAGGGCCTGCCGGTCGCCGGCGTGGTCGACCCGGCGCGCGGCTACTGACACCACGCACGTGACGCGGCGCAAGCCGATGTGCGACCCGCGCTGCTTGCGGTTTGCGTCGAAGAAAGGGGAAACCCCGAGGCATTAGTTTTTCACAAGTATGAAAATATTTTCATGACTGTGAAAACTGCGTTCCGCGTGATCGAGATCGTCGAGCTGTTCGCTCGCGAGAAGCAGCCGCTGGCGCTGTCCGAAATGGCGCGCCTGCTCGACATGCCGGTGTCGAGCTGCCTGGGCCTGATCCGCACGCTCGAAGAGCAGGGCTACATGTACGAAACCGGCCGCCGGCAGGGCTACTACCCGACGGGCCGGCTGCTGGCGATGGCGCAGGTCATTGCCGCCCACGACCCGGTGCTCGACCGGGTGAAGGCCACGCTAGAAGAGCTGCGCGACGCCGCGCGCGAGACGGTGGTCTTCGGCAAGTTCCGCGATGCGGGCCAGGTGGTGTACCTGGAGGTGCTGAGCGCGCCGCAGGCTATCCGCTACTCCGCCGAATCGGGCGAAACGCGCCCGGCCTATGCCAACTCGCTGGGCCGCGCGCTGCTGTCCACGCTGGCGCCCGAGGCGCGCCGCAAGCTGCTCGACGGCATGCCGCTCGCGCCGCTGACCGACGCCACGCTCACCACCGTGGAGGCCATCGAGGCCGAGCTGCAGCGCAGCGCCGCGCGCGGCTGGTACGGCAACCTGGGCGAAAGCATTCCCGACCTGATCGGCCTGGCCTGGCCGCTGCGCATCGGCGGCGAGGCCTACGCCATTTCGGTCGCCGGCCCGCGCTACCGCATGGAGCCGCGCATCGAGGACATCGCCGCGATGCTGCGCTCGGCCTGCCTAGCCATCGAACCCAAGACAGAAAGCCCCCGATGACCACGACCACTGCCGCCGCAACTGCCACCACTGCTGCCACCACTGACACCGCCGCGCCTCGTTACTTCGTCCGCGAGGACGAGATCACCGGCTACCACCCCGCCAACCACACCGGCACGCTGAACAAGCGGCTGATCGGGCCCGAGACGGTGGGCGCCAAGCAGCTCGAGGTGCTGGTCGGCCACATCCAGAAGGGCAAGGGCGCGCTGCCGCATGCGCACCCGGGCATCGAGCAGGTCTGCTACATGCTCGAAGGCCGCGCAGTGGCCGAGGTCGACGGCCAGCGCCAGGAGCTGCACCCCGGCGACAGCTGCTTTTTTCCGGCCGACGCCATGCACACCTTCACGGTGGTGAGCGACGAGCCGGTGCGCGTGCTGGTGATCTACAGCCCGCCGTACGAGGAACTGCCGGAACGCGTGATCCGGTCCTGACGCTACAACCACCCGGAGACAAGCAAGCATGAAGACGACCAAGAACGCGACGGGCCAGCCCGTCGTGGTGGCGAACCGCCGCCGTTTCATTTCCATCGGCGCGGCCACGGGCCTCGCGGGAGCCGCGCCCTGGGCCTTCGCGCAGGAGGGCTACCCCAAGCTGCCGATCAAGCTCGTCGTGCCCTTCGCTGCCGGCAGCGGCACCGACGCGGTGGCGCGCATCACCGGGCAGATGCTGGGCGAGGCGCTGAAGGCCTCGGTCATCGTGGACAACCGAGCCGGCGCCAACGGCGTGATTGCCGCCGAGCTGGTGGCCAAGGCGCCGCCCGACGGCTACACGCTGTTCATGACGACCAACACCACCCACTCGGCCAACCCGAGCCTGATGAAGTCGCTGCCCTACGACCCGGTGAAAGACTTCGCGCCGGTCAGCCGCATGGGCAACCTGCCGTTCATGCTGGTGGTGAACAACGAGCTGCCGGTGAAGAACGTGGCCGAGCTGCTGGCCTGGGGCCGCGCGCACCCGGGCAAGCTGACCTATGCGAGCGGCAACAGCACCGGCATCGTGAGCGGCGCGACGCTGGCGCGCATGAGCGGCGTGCCGATGCTGCACGTGCCCTACAAGAGCACGCCGCCCGCCATTGCCGACCTGATCGGCGGGCAGGTGTCGATGATGGTGGTCGACCTTGCAGCGGGGCTTGCCACGGTGAAGGCCGGCAAGATGCGCGCGATCGCGGTGACCACGCAGGAGCGCACCAAGCTCTTCCCCGAGCTGCCGCCGCTGGCGGACACGCCGGAGCTCAAGGGCTTCGACATCACCTCGTGGAACGGCGTGTTCGCGCCGGCGGGCACGCCGAAGGACATCGTGCGCAAGCTCAACAAGGCGCTGTCGGACATGGCCAACGGCACGGTGTTCCGCGAGCGGGTGAGCAAGCTGGGCTTCGATGCGTTCGGCAGCACGCCGGAAGAGCTTGGCGCGTTCACGGTGTCGGAGCTGGCGAAGTGGAAGAAGCTGATTCAGGCCGCTGGCATTCAACCCGAATGAGCGCGCTGTATTTGTCACTCTCCTCCCGGGGGAGGGCAGGGGTGGGGGTACGCGGCGCACCCACCAAGCGCTCTGCCCGCCCCCATCCCAGCCTTCCCCCAGAGGGGGAAGGAGCAATGCGGATGCAAGAACTTCGCGTACGAAAGCGCCCGGTGTATTTCTCCCTCCCCTCCCGGGGGAGGGCCGGGGTGGGGGCAAACGGCGCATCCACCGGGCGCTCTGCCCGCCCCCATCCCAGCCTTCCCCCAGAGGGGGAAGGAGCAATGCGGATGCAAGAACTTCGCGTACGAAAACGCCTGGTGTATTTCTCCCTCCCCTCCCGGGGGAGGGTTGGGGTGGGGGCAAGCGGCGCATCCACCAAGCGCTCTGCCCGCCCCCATCCCAGCCTTCCCCCAGAGGGGGAAAGAGCGAAGGCCAAGACATGAACACCACCGGACCTCTTCAAGGCATCCGCATCCTCGACCTCACCGCCGTGGTGATGGGCCCCTATGCCACGCAGACGCTGGGCGACCTCGGCGCCGACGTCATCAAGGTCGAACCGCCCGGCGGCGACAACCTGCGCGCGGTCGGCCCGATGCGCCATGCCGGCATGGGCGCGATGGCGATGCACCTCAACCGCAACAAGCGTTCCATCGTGCTCGACCTCAAGCAGCCCGAAGGCCGCGAGGCCTGTCTGAAGCTGGCGGCCGGTTGCGATGCGCTGATCTACAACACGCGACCGCAAGCGATGTCGCGCCTGGGGCTCGGCTACGACGCGGTGGCCGCGGTGAGCCCGAAGATCGTCTACCTCGGCGCGTTCGGCTACGGGGAGCAGGGCCCCTATGCCGGCAAGCCCGCCTACGACGACCTCATCCAGGGCGCGGCCGGCGTGGCCTCGCTGTTCGCGCAGCAAAGCGGCGGAGAGCCGCGCTATGCGCCCGTCACGCTGGCCGACCGCGCCGTCGGCCTGCAAGCGGCCATCGCGCTGCTGGCCGCCGTGCTGCATGCGCAGCGCACCGGCCAGGGCCAGGCCGTGGAGGTGCCGATGTTCGAAGCGCTCGCGCAGTTCGTCATGGGCGACCACCTGGGCGGCCACAGCTTCGAGCCGCCGCTCGGCCCCACCGGCTATGCGCGCCTGCTCGCGCCGCACCGCAAGCCCTACGCCACATCCGACGGCCACCTGAGCGTGCTGATCTACAACGACAAGCACTGGCAGGCCTTCTTCGACGTGATCGGCCGGCCCGACCTGCGCGGCTCGCCGATGTTCGGCACCCACACCGCGCGCGCCGCGAACATCGGCGCCGTGTACGCCTTCGTTGCCGAGGTGATGGCCACGCGCAGCAGCGACGCCTGGTTCACCGCGCTCGACGCGGCCGACATTCCCGTGGCGCGCCTGCACAGCACCGACAGCCTGCTCGGCGACCCGCACCTGCGCGCCGTCGATTTCTACCCCGAGTTCGACCATCCGAGCGAGGGCCGCATTCGCACCCTGGCACCGGTCGGGCGCTACAGCGCCACGCCCACGGCCATACGCCGGCCCACGCCACGCATCGGCGAGCAGAGCGTGGAGCTGCTGCGCGAAGCAGGCTACGACGACGAAGCCATCGCGCAGATGCTCGCGCGCGGCGTCACGCTGCAACCCGACCCCACGAAAGACAGCGCCCCATGAATTTCTCCCTGAACGAAGACCAGCGCTCGCTGGTGGCGGCCATCGAACGGCTGTGCGAAGACTTCCCCGCCGACTACTGGCGCGACCTCGACGACCGCGCCGTGTTCCCGCACGAGTTCCACCGCGCCGTGGCCCAGAGCGGCTGGCTCGGCATCGCCATGCCCGAGGCGCAGGGCGGCGCGGGGCTCGGCATCACCGAGGCGGCGCTGATGATGCGGGCCATCAGCGCGTCGGGCGCGGGCATGTCGGGCGCGTCGGCGGTGCACATGAACATCTTCGGGCTCAACCCGGTGGTGGTGTTCGGCACCGAAGAACAGCGCCAGCGCTTCCTGCCGCCGCTGATCGCGGGCACCGAGAAAGCCTGCTTCGCCGTGACCGAACCCGACGCGGGGCTCGACACCACGCGGCTGAAGACGCAGGCGGTGCGCCAGCCGCACGGCGGCTACCTGCTGCACGGCCGCAAGATCTGGATCTCGACCGCGCAGGTGGCCGACCGCATGCTGATCCTCACGCGCACCACGCCGCTGGAGCAGGTGCAAAAGCCCACGCAGGGCCTCACGCTGTTCTACACGCCGCTGGACCGCGCCAAGGTAGAGGTGCGCGAGATCCACAAGCTGGGCCGCGCGGCGGTCGACTCCAACATGCTGTTCATCGACGGGCTCGACGTGCCGGAAGAAGACCGCATCGGCGAGGAAGGGCGCGGCTTCGAGTACATCCTGCACGGGCTGAACCCCGAGCGCATCTTGATTGCGGCGGAGGCCATCGGCATCGGCCGCGCGGCGCTGCGCATCGCCTCGCAGTACGCGCAGGAGCGCGTGGTGTTCGGCCGGCCCATCGGCCAGAACCAGGGCGTGGCGCACCCCCTGGCGCGCGCCTGGGCCAACCTGGAAGCGGCCGACCTGATGGTCTTCAAGGCCGCCACCCTGTACGACGCGGGCGAGCCCTGCGGCATCGAGGCCAACGCGGCGAAGTACCTCGCGGCCGAGGCCGCGCACGACGCCTGTCAGAACGCGGTGCTCACGCTGGGCGGCATGGGCTATGCGAAGGAATACCACGTCGAGCGGCTGCTGCGCGAGAGCTACATTCCGCGCATTGCGCCGGTGAGCCCGCAGATGATCCTGAACTTCATCGCGGAGAAGGCGCTGGGGTTGCCCAAGTCGCACTGACCCGAGTTGCATTGATGGCGCCATTTGCAACCCGACAGGCACGCATTGCTACCTTCCGCGAGTTGTGTACCACGCAGGGCAATGGCATGTGGCGGACAATCGAAGGCGGTTTTTCATCCGCCCGCGACACCAGAGACATTCCATGAAACTCCCCACCCAAGTCAAACTCGTCGACGTCGGCCCGCGCGACGGCCTGCAGAACGAAAAGCAGCCCGTCTCCGCCGAAGTGAAGATCGGCCTCGTGCACCGCCTGCAGGACGCGGGCCTGAACGAGATCGAGGTCACCAGCTTCGTCAGCCCCAAGTGGGTGCCGCAGATGGCCGACAACGCCGAGGTGATGCACGGCATCCAGCGCAAGGCCGGCGTGCGCTACTCGGTGCTCACGCCCAACATGAAGGGCTTCGAGGCCGCCATTGCCGCGCCGCGCGAAGAGTGGCCCGACGAAATCGTGGTGTTCGGCGCCGCGAGCGAGGCCTTCAGCCAGAAGAACATCAACTGCTCCATTGCCGAGAGCATCGAGCGCTTCGCGCCCGTGGTGGCCGCCGCGCTCGAAAAGGGCATTTACGTGCGCGGCGCCATGTCGTGCACCGTCGGTTGCCCCTATGAAGGCGACATTGCCCCGTCCAAGGTCGCCTACCTCGCGCAGCTGATGAAGGGCATCGGCGTGCAGCGCGTGGACGTGGCCGACACCATCGGCGTGGGCACGCCGCGCAAGGTGCAAGCGGCGATGGAGGCCACGCTGGCGCACTTCGATGTCGACGCCGTTTCGGGGCACTTTCACGACACCTACGGGCAGGCGCTGGTCAACACGCTGGCGGCGCTGGAGATGGGCGTGTGGAACTTCCAGTCTTCTTCGGCCGGCCTGGGCGGCTGCCCCTACGCCAAGGGCGCGACGGGCAACGTGGCGACCGAAGACGTGGTCTACATGCTGCACGGCATGGGCATCGAGACCGGCATCGACCTGGACAAGCTGATCGACGCGGGCGTGTACATCAGCCAGGCGCTGGGCCGCGAACCGAACTCGCTCGCGTCGAAGGCCATTCGCGCCAAGCGGGCGGGCTGAACCGCACGCCGCGCGGCCGGCGCCTTCAGTGCCCGAAGGCGCGCAACCCCAGCAGCACGACCACCGCGGCGGCCAACAGCACGGTCGTGCATTGCCAGAACAGCACCGGGCGGCGTTCGATCAGCGCGGGTGACCGCGCGCGAAGAAATTCGGGTCCGGGCGCTTTCAGGTTTTGCGCGAACTCCGACACCGCCTCCTGCCGTTTCAAGGCCTGCGGATGCAGCGCCTTCTGCAGCACGGCATCGACCCACGCGGGCAGGTCGGGCCTGAAGTGCCGCACCGGCACATAACGCAGCCGGCCCACATCCGCCGCCGAGCGGATGCGTGACGCCTGCAGGCCGTAAGGCAACTGGCCGGCCAGCATCTGGTAGGTGATGACGGCCAGCGAGAACAGGTCCGAGCGCGCCGTGCCGCCCTGGCCGACGAAGTACTCCAGCGCGGTGTACTGCAGCGTGCCTTCGATGGCCAACGCCCGCCGCTCGCCCGTGCCTTCCGCCAACCCCGCCACGTGGGTGGTGGCCAGGTCGATGATCTTCACGGTGCCCGCGCGGTCGATCATCACGTTCTCGGGGCGAAGGTCCTGGTGCAGCATTTCCTTGCCGTGCAGGGCCTGCAGGCCGCGTGCGAGTTGCGCCACGATGCCGCGCACGCTGTCCAGCGCGGGGCGCGGGTTGTCGACCATCCATTGCGCGAGCGTGTGGCCCTCCACGTACTCCATGGCCACGTACAGGTGGCTGCGCGTGCGCGTGATGGCGCTGGCCTTGAGCACATGCGGGCTGTCGATGCGCCGCGCCACCCATTCCTCCAGCACGAAGCGGTCGAGGTAATTCGGGTCGTCGCGCAGGTCCACGGAAGGCAGCTTCAGCACCACCGCCTGGCCGGTGGCGTCGTCGGTGGCCAGGTAGACGTGGCTGCGCGCGCTCATGTGAATGTCGCGCACCAGGGTGAAGCCCTCGAAGCGCGCGCGCGGTGCCAGCGCGGGCGGCATCGCCAGGCCTTCGCGCTGCAACTGGGCCGGCGGTGCGTCGGCCACGGGCAGCTCGTCGATGCGCAGCAGCTGCACCGTGCTGTCGTCGTCGCTGCCCCGTGCGTGGGCGGCCTGCGCGATCAGGCGGGCGGCCATGTCGAAGTCGCCTGCGCCACAGGCCAGCGCGTCGTTCACCGTGGCGATGTCCAGGTGCGCATGGGCGCCGTCGGTGGCCAGCAGGTAGACCTCGCCCACCTCCGCCTCCCAGCAGCGGTAGTCGATCTCCACGTTGGCGCCCGCGCCCAGCGCGCGGCCAAGGTACGACTCCACGGACGACACATGCACGCGGTGGTCTTCGGTGAGCTGCTCCAGCGCGTTGGCGTGCAGCCGGTAGATGCGCGCATCGCCCACGTGCAGCAGGTGGACGTCGCGGCCTTTGAGGATCAGCGCGCTGAAGGTGCAGACGTAGCCGCTGTCCTTGTCGAAGCGCGCGTCGCTGCGCATGGTTTGCGCATGCAGCCAAGCGTTGGTGGCGTTCAGCACGCGCTGCGCGCTGCGGCGCACCGACCATGCCTCGGAGGTGGCGTAGTAGTCGTCCAGAAAGCCGCGCACCGCCGCCGCGCTCGCCACCTGGCTCACGCGGCTGGAGCCGATGCCGTCGGCCAGCGCCACGGCAATTCCTTTGGAGGCGCGCAGCGACCCCTCGGGCAGCATCGCGCCATGAAAGTCCTGGTTGACCCGCTGCCCGGCGCCCGCCAGCGAGTGCTGGCCCAGCGTGACGCGCAGCGCCTTGCGCGGCAGGGCGTGCATGCGCGCGTGAATCAGCCGGCGACCCGCTTGGGCGCCGTCTTGTAGTGGGTGGCGTACAGCGTCAGGCCCACGAAGGTCAGGCCGCCCACCAGGTTGCCGAACACCGTGGGCAGTTCGTTCCAGATCAGGTAGTCCATCAGCGTGAACTTGCCGCCCAACATCAGGCCGGTGGGGAACAGGAACATGTTGACGATCGAGTGTTCGAAGCCCATGTAGAAGAAGATCATCACCGGCATCCACATGCCGATGGCCTTGCCCGACACGGTGGTCGACATCATGGCCGCGACCACGCCGGTGGACACCATCCAGTTGCACATCACGCCGCGAATGAACAGCGTGAGCATGCCCGCCGCACCGTGCGCGGAATAGCCCAGCGTGCGGCCTTCGCCGATGTGGCCCAGCCGCTCGCCGATGGCATTGGGCGCTTCGCTGAAACCGAAGGTGAAGATGATGGCCATGAACACCGCCACCGTGAGCGCGCCCGCGAAATTGCCGACGAACACCAGGCTCCAGTTGCGCAACACGCCGGCCCAGGTGGCGCCGGGGCGCTTGTCGAGCACGGCCAGCGGCGCCAGCGTGAACACGCCGGTCAGCAGGTCGAAGCCCAGCAGGTACAGCATGATGAAACCGACCGGAAACAGCATGGCGCCGACCAGCGCGTTGCCGGTGTTCACGGTGATGCTCACCGCGAAGGCCGCCGCCAGCGCAAGGATGGCGCCGGCCATGTACGAGCGGATGAGCGTGTCGCGCGTGGACATGAGCAGCTTGGATTCACCGGCGTCCACCATCTTGGTGACGAACTCGGCGGGGGCTAGATAGGCCATGGGGGTTCCTTGAAAAAGCGTGAAGACGAAAGCGGATGAAAAGGAGGCAAGGACGGCGGCGCGTCAGCTCAGCGCGACCAGCACGCGGCCTTCGTGCACGCGTACCGAATGCGCGCGCACCGAGTGCTCGGGCGCCTCGATGCATTCGCCGCTGCGCAGGTCGAAGTGGTTCTTGTAGAGCGGCGAGGCCACCACGATGCGTTCGCCCAGGCTGCCGACCAGCCCGCGCGACAGCACGCTGGCCTTGGCCTTCGGGTCGATGTTGTCGATGGCGAACAGCGCCTGCTCCTGGCCGACGCTGAAGATCGCCACGTGCACGCCGTGCACCAGGGCGCACACGCCGGTATTGGGCAGGATGTCGGTGGCGGCGCACACCGGGGTCCATTGAAGGTCTTGTGAAGTCATGGCGTTTCCTTGGGTGGTCGTTCAGGCCATCGACACATCGGCGGCGGGCTCGGTGCGCTCTTCCATGCGCGCCGGGCGAATCTGCCCGCGCTCCTGCACGAACACGATGTGCTCGTCGGGCTTCTCGCTGTTGACGAAGGAGCGAAAGCGCTGGCGCGTGGCGGGGTCGTTCACCGCGGTGGTCCATTCGCACTGGTAGGTGTCGACCACGCGCTGCATCTGCGCCTCCAGCTCTTCGCCCAGGCCCAGCGTGTCCTGCAGCAGCACGCCCTTCAGGTAGTCCAGGCCGCCTTCGAGGTTGTCGCGCCAGGTGCTGGTGCGTTGCAGGCGGTCGGCGGTGCGCACGTAGAACATCAGGAAGCGGTCGATCATGCGAATGAGCTCGGCCTTGCCGAGGTCGCTCGCAAGCAGTTCGGCGTGGCGCGGCTTCATGCCGCCGTTGCCGCACACGTAGAGGTTCCAGCCCTTGTCGGTGGCGATGATGCCCACGTCCTTGCCCTGCGCCTCGGCGCATTCGCGGGTGCAGCCGGACACGCCGAACTTGATCTTGTGCGGCGCGCGCAGGCCCTTGTAGCGGTTCTCCAGTTCCACGGCCAGGCCCACGCTGTCGGCCACGCCGTAGCGGCACCAGGTCGAGCCCACGCAGCTCTTCACCGTGCGCAGCGACTTGCCGTAGGCATGGCCCGACTCGAAGCCGGCCGCAATCAGTTCTTCCCAGATGGCGGGCAGCTGCTCCACGCGCGCGCCGAACATGTCCACCCGCGCGCCGCCGGTGATCTTGGTGTACAGGCCGTACTTCTTGGCCACCTGGCCCACCGCGATCAGCCCGTCGGGCGTGACCTCGCCGCCCGGCATGCGCGGCACCACCGAGTAGCTGCCGTCTTTCTGAATGTTGCCCAGGAAGTAGTCGTTGCTGTCCTGCAGGCCGGCCAGGTCTTTCTTCAGCACGAACTCGTTCCAGCACGACGCGAAGATGCTTGCGGCGGTCGGCTTGCAGATGTCGCAGCCCAGGCCCTTGCCGTGTCTGGCCAGCAGGTCGGCAAAGCTGCGGATCTCGCCCACGCGCACCAGGTGGTAGAGCTCCTGGCGTGAGTACGCGAAGTGCTCGCACAGGTGGTTGTTCACGGCCATGCCGCGCCTGGCCATTTCTATCTTCATCACCTGCGTGACCAGCGGCACGCAGCCGCCGCAGGTGGCGCCAGCCTTGGTGCAGGCCTTCATCTCGGCGCTGGTGCAAACGCCCTGGCCCACGGCCTCGCAGATCTGGCCCTTGGTGACGTTGTTGCACGAGCAGATCTGCGCGGTGTCGGGCAGCGCATCCACGCCCAGGCCCGGCCTGGCCTTGCCGTCGCTCGACGGCAGGATCAGGAACTCGGGCTCGGCCGGCAGCGCGATGCCGTTCAGCGCCATCTGCAGCAGCGTGCCGTATTCGGTGGCGTCGCCGACCAGCACCGCGCCCAGCAGTTGCGTGCCGTCCTCGCTGACGACGATCTTCTTGTAGACCTGCTTGCGCTCGTCGATGTACTGGTAGGCGCGCGACCTGGGCGTCTTGCCGTGCGCGTCGCCGATGCTCGCCACGTCCACGCCCATCAGCTTGAGCTTGGTGCTCATGTCGGCACCGGTGAAGGCGGCGTCTTGCTGGCCGGCGATGTGTTTGGCGGCCACGCGGGCCATGTCGTAGCCGGGCGCGACCAGGCCGAAGGTCTGCTCGTTCCACGACGCGCATTCGCCAATGGCGTAGATGTTGCGGTCGCTGGTGCGGCAGTGGCTGTCCACCGCCACACCGCCGCGCGGGCCCACCGCCAGCACGCTCTGGCGCGCCAGTTCGTCGCGCGGGCGAATGCCGGCGGAGAACACGATCATGTCGGTCTCCAGATGCGTGCCGTCGGCAAACACGATGCGGTGGCGGGCCGTGGCGCCGTCGGTGATCTCCACCGTGTTGCGCCCGGTGTGCACATGCAGGCCCAGCGCCTCGATGCTGTTGCGCAGCGCGCGGCCGCCGCCTTCGTCGACCTGCACGGCCATGAGGCGCGGCGCGAACTCCACCACGTGGGTTTCCAGGCCCATGTCGCGCAGCGCCTTGGCGCATTCCAGGCCCAGCAGGCCGCCGCCCACCACCACGCCGCTGCGCGAGCGGGCACCGCAGGCTTTCATGGCCTCCAGGTCCTCGATGGTGCGGTAGACGAAGCAGTCGGCCCGGTCGCGGCCCGGCACGGCGGGCACGAAGGGGAAGGAGCCGGTGGCCAGCACCAGCTTGTCGTACGCGATGACCTCGCCGTCGGCGGTGGTGACGGTGTGGTTGCGCCGCTCGATGGCCGCCGCGCGGGCCACCAGGCGCAGCGTGAAGCCGCTGCGCTCGAAGAAGCCGGGCTCGACCAGCGACAGGTCTTCGGCCGTCTTGCCGGCGAAGAATTCGGACAGGTGCACCCGGTCGTAGGCCGGGCGGGGCTCCTCGCACAGCACGGTGACCTGTGCATCGGCGACGCCGAGTTCGTGAAGCTGCTCTAGGAATTTGTGGCCGACCATGCCGTGGCCGATGACTGCGATCTTCATGTGGGGTCCTGCACGCGGCCGGCCTTCGAAGATGCAGCCCTCTGGCGCTGTCGGGGCAGACAGCGCCAGGGGAGCCCCCGCGACGGAACGGATGCGAAATGGGTTGGAGCGCACGAGCCGTCGGCTGTGGGGCCGTCGGCTCGCTCGAACCCCGCCGTCGTTAGCGGAGGCAATGTGAGCCCACCATCAGGTCAGCGGGCCACGCTCGTGTTCAGCAATATCCGTGCCGCATAAAAACCCGGTGAAAGCCGCTGAAAACAGGGCCCCTCGCCCGGTGGCGCACCGAAATCGAACCGGCGCCGGTGCCGCGCGCACGGGCGGCGTGCGCCATGGCGCGGCGCGGGTCTCTCATTGGTGCGCGGGGCTTTTCCGTATGCTCGGGGTGCCTGCGACGCGGGGCCACCGCCTCCCAGGACCCCCACGAACCCCTTACGAACTGCTGAACCAGCCCTGAACTCCTCATGTGCGGCTCCGAACTTCATTCCCTCCCTGAAGGTGTCCAACGCGTCGCGCGCGTGCTGCAGGACGCCGGCCATCCCCATTCGCCGCGCATGCTCGACGACGCCTGCCGCACCGCGCAGCAGGCGGCCGACGCGCTCGGCATCTCCGTCGGGCAGATCGCCAAGAGCATCATCTTTCGCCGCAAGAGCGACGAGGTGGCGGTGCTGGTCATTACCTCGGGTGACAAGCGCGTGGACGAGAAGAAGGTCGATGCGCTGGTCGGCAAGACCGGCCGCGCCGACGCCGACTTCGTGAAGGCGCGCACCGGCTTCACCATCGGCGGCGTGTCGCCGGTGGGGCACGTCACCAAGCCGGTGGTGCTGATCGACCGCGAGCTGTTCCGCTTCGACGAGATCTGGGCGGCAGCGGGCCATCCGCATGCGGTGTTCCAGCTGCGCCCGCAAGACCTCGAAAAGCTCACCGGCGCGCCGGTGGCGGACGTGGTGTGAATTTCGACGCGGCCGAAACGCTGGCCGAACGCGCCGTGGCCGTGCAGGGCGCGGCCGACGCCGTGCCTTCGCCCTGCACGTCGGTGTGCCGCATGGACCGCCTGAGCGGCTTCTGCGAAGGCTGCCTGCGCACCATTCCCGAGATCGCGGGCTGGAGCAAGATGGAAGACGAGACGCGGCGCCATGTGTGGCGCGCGATAGAGTTGCGCGCACGCGCCGGCATCTGGCGCGTGCCAGGAGACAACGCCGCATGAAGCACATCGACTTCTATCTCGACTTCATCTCGCCCTACGCGCACCTTGCGTTCGAGCACCTGCCAGAGGCGCTCGAAGGCCTGAGCTACAGCGTGGCCTACAAGCCGGTGCTGCTGGGCGCGCTGCTCAAGCAGCACGGCCAGCTCGGCCCGGCGGAGATTCCGTCCAAGCGCAGCTGGACCTACCGGCACGTGCTGTGGCTCGGCCACACGCACGGCATTCCCATCGAGATGCCGGCCTCGCACCCTTACAACCCGCTGGCGCACCTGCGCCTGGCGCTGTCGACCAGCGACGACGGCACGGTGAGCCGCCTGGTGGCCGAAACGGTCTTTCGCCATGTGTGGCGCGGCGGCCTGGAAGCGGGCGATGCCGAGCGCCTTGCCGCGCTCACCGCGCAGCTGCAGCCCCGGCGCGAAGCCGGCAGCGACGAGAGCAAGGCCCTGCTCAAGCGCAACACCGACGAGGCGCTGCAGCTGGGCGTGTTCGGCACGCCGGCGTATGTTGTCGACGGGCGCCTGTTCTGGGGCTTCGACGGCCTGGCAATGCTGCGCGCCTACCTGTCCGGCGATGCGTGGTTCGACGGCCCGCAATGGCACGGCGCCGACCAGCGCCCCTCTGTGCTGCGCCCCAGGTCTTGAGGCCATTGCTGCGCAGCAGCAGGCCCTGGGGACAAACCCGCGTAGGGCTTCGGTTTCTTACAAGCTGAAACGCGCCCCGCGGGTTTCACCCTAATTCGTAAGCGTCGGTTCAGTTTGGCGCAAGTCTCGGGTCAGTCGCGCCTCCAAGAATGCCCCACGGCCGCCCGGACATCGGGTGCCGCATGAACGCATACACACAGGAGACGATCAATGGCAGTCACACTAGATTCACGGGGAGTGCCGCATCCGGCCCCCCGGCCCATGTCCGCGGAGGAGAAGAAAGTCATCTTCGCCTCCTCGCTCGGCACTGTGTTCGAGTGGTACGACTTCTACCTCTACGGCTCGCTGGCCGCGATCATCGCCAAGCAGTTCTTCAGCGGGCTGGACGCGGGCGCGGCCTTCATCTTTGCGCTGCTGGCGTTCGCCGCCGGCTTCCTGGTGCGTCCGTTCGGTGCCATCGTGTTCGGCCGTCTGGGCGACATGATCGGTCGCAAGTACACCTTCCTGGTGACCATCCTGATCATGGGCCTGTCGACCTTCATCGTCGGCCTGCTGCCCAGCTACGCGACCATCGGTGTCGCGGCGCCGGTGATTCTGATTGCGCTGCGCATGCTGCAGGGCCTGGCGCTCGGCGGTGAGTACGGCGGTGCCGCCACCTACGTGGCCGAGCACTCGCCGCACGGCAAGCGTGGTGCGTACACCTCGTGGATCCAGACGACGGCCACGCTCGGCCTGTTCCTGAGCCTGCTGGTCATTCTGGGCGTGCGCGAGTGGCTCGGCGAAGCGGTGTTCAACGACTGGGGCTGGCGCATTCCGTTCCTGGTGTCGATCCTGCTGCTGGGCATTTCGGTGTGGATCCGGCTGTCGCTGAGCGAGTCGCCGGCCTTCCAGAAGATGAAGGCCGAGGGCAAGACCTCCAAGGCGCCGCTGGCCGAGTCCTTCGGTGAGTGGAAGAACCTGAAGATCGTCATCCTGGCGCTGGTCGGTCTCACGGCTGGCCAGGCGGTGGTGTGGTACTCGGGCCAGTTCTATGCGCTGTTCTTTCTCACGGCCCAGCTGAAGGTCGATGCGACCACGGCCAACCTGATGATTGCCGCGGCGCTGCTGCTGGGCACGCCGTTCTTCGTGATCTTCGGCACGCTGTCGGACAAGATCGGCCGCAAGCCGATCATCATGGCCGGTTGCCTGCTGGCCGTGGTCACGTACTTTCCGGTCTTCAAGATGCTGACCGAAGCCGCCAACCCCGACCTGGCCCGCGCGCAGGCCACGGCCGGCGTCACGGTCACGGCCGACCCGGCGTCGTGCTCGTTCCAGGGCAACCCGGTGGCCCGCGAGATCGACTTCAAGAGCTCGTGCGACATCGCCAAGCGCTACCTGGTGCAGAACTCGGTGAGCTATGAGAACGTGGCCGGCGCGCCGGGCTCCAAGGCCGTGGTGAAGATCGGCGACAAGACGGTGGAAGCACCGGTGGGCAATGTCGTGAACCTCAAGTTCGACGAAAACTCGGTCAAGGAAATCGCGGCGTTCAAGAAGGGCGTGGCCGAGGACCTGAAGATCGCGGGCTACCCGGCAAAGGCCGACCCCGCGAAGATCAACAAGCTGCTGACCATCGGGCTGCTGTTCTGGCTGGTGCTGCTGGTGACCATGGTCTACGGCCCCATCGCCGCGATGCTGGTGGAGATGTTCCCCACGCGCATCCGCTACACGTCGATGAGCCTGCCGTACCACATCGGCAACGGCTGGTTCGGCGGGCTGCTGCCCACCACCGCCTTCGCCATCGTGGCGTCGACCGGCAACATGTACAACGGCCTGTGGTACCCGATCATCATCGCGGGCATCACGCTGGTGATCGGCACGCTGTTCATCCGCGAGACCAAGGACGTGGACATCTACGCCAACGACTGACCGCTTGTTCGAGAGGAGGGCATGTGCCCTCCGCTCCACAAAGAGGCTTCATGCCAACCGCATGAGGCCTTTTTCTTGAGCGCTTCACTCTGCCCACTCATCAGGAGACAAACCCCATGTGGAAAATTGCCGTCGGCTTCGTCATCTTTGCCGCCATTGCCCTGTTCGTGATTTCCAAGGCCGGTGACAAGGTCGACATGTCGGGCGAAAAGCATGGCGGCGACACCACCACGCACGAGCCCGCGCCGGCCGCCGCGCCGAAGTGAAGGGTTGAAGCGAGCTGACGGGAGCCGCCGGGCGGCTAGCGCCTGAACCTGCCGTCGCTCACGATGGACAGGTCGACGTAGTCGATGCCCGTGTGGTCGGTCGGCGAATAGCCGATGTCGAGCCCCGGGCCCAGGTCGTACTGAAAGCTGTTGAGCGTGGCGTTCAAGCTCAGAAGAAGCGGCTCAGCGCTTGAAGCGCCCGTCGCTGATGATCGACAGGTCCGCGAAGTCGATGCCGCTGTGGTCCTGCGGCGAGTAGCTCACGTCCAGCCCGCCGCCCAGGTCGTAGCTCTTGATGCTTTCCAGCGCGGCCACCATCCTGGCGCGCGTGGGCTTGGGCCCGGCGCGGCGCAATGCCTCCACCATCACCTTGGCCGCGGCAAAGCCTTCCAGCGCGGCCGGCGACAGTTCTCCCTTGCCTTTGGCCTGCGCGAGCGCAATCGCCTCCTTCACCATCGGCTGGCCGAGCGAGCGTTCATTGGGGAACACCTGCGTCACGATCACGCCCTTGCTCGCGTCGCCCAGTTGCTGAATGAAGCCCGAGGACGCGTTGTTCGACAGCGTGACCACCTGCGCCGCCGAGCCCGCCGCGCGCAGCGCCTTGATGCCGTCGACCACCGCCACGCCCGAGCCGATCCACACCACGGCCTGCGCGTTGGCCTGCTGGATGGCCGGCACGATGAGCTTGTAGTCGGGCTTCTCGCGGTCGGCCGGAATGGTCACCGTGGGCTTGGCGTTGCCCTTGGTGAAGCCGGCCATGGCGCCTTCGAGCGCGTCGGCGCCGAAGGAGTCGGTGACGTACACCACCGCAATGCGCGTGAGGCCGATGGTCAGCAGATGCTGCACCGCCTTTTCGGCCTCGCGCTGGTAGGTGGCGCGCACGTTGAACACCTGCTTTTGCAGCGGCTTGTGCAGCACCATGGCGCCGGTCGACGGGCCGATGAGCGCCACGTCGTACTTCTCCAGCCACGGAATGATGGCCTGCGAATGCGGCGTGCCGCGGCTCATGAAAAGCGCGAGCACCTTCCTGTCTTCGATCAGCACGCGGGCGTTCTCGCCGGCGCGCTTCACGTCGAAGGCGTCGTCCATGCGGATCACCTCGATCTTCTCGCCGTGGATGCCGCCCTGCGCATTGACCGCGTCGATCACCAGCTGCGCGCCGCCGATGGTCTCGTTCACGCTCGCGGCCACCGAGCCGGTCATGCCGGCGGTCTGGCCGATGAGGATCTGGGCCGAGGCGCCCCAGGCGGTGAGCGCCAGCAGGGCTGCGGCGCAAAGCGTGCGCGTGGTCGTCATGGGGGCCTTTCGAGGGAATTCCAGGGAGTCGGGGGGTGTGTGGGAAACGCTTGCGAAATGGTCGCAAACAAACGTCGTATTTGTTTCTGAAAGTGTCCCAAACACTATTCGGAGAAACCCCTGCGAAGTGGCCTGCCTTGTGACGCAATGCACAAACGTGTTGCCAGTCCCTTCCTAGAATGTTTGCCCCACCCCTCAAGGCATTCATGACACAGGGCTCCATCCGGATTCGCGGCGCGCGCCAGCACAATCTTCAGAACCTCGACCTCGACATCCGCACCGGCGAGATGACCGTGGTTACCGGGCCCAGCGGCTCGGGCAAGTCCAGTCTCGTGTTCGACACCCTCTATGCCGAAGGCCAGCGGCGCTATGTGGAGACTTTCTCCGCCTATGCGCGCCAGTTCCTGGACCGCATGGACAAGCCGGCCGTCGACAAGGTGGAGGGCGTGCCGCCCGCCATCGCCATCGACCAGACCAACCCGGTGCGCTCCTCGCGCTCCACGGTCGGCACCATGACAGAGCTGAACGACCACCTGAAGCTGCTGTTCGCACGCGCGGCCAGTCTGTTCGACCGCGACACCGCGCTGCCGGTGCGCCACGACTCGCCCGACAGCATCTACGCGCAGATCGTCGAGCGCGCGTCCGCCGCGGGCGACCCGCGGCTGGTCGTCACCTTTCCGGTCGAGCTGCCCGCGAGCACCACGGCCGAAGAAGTGACCCAGTGGCTGTCGGCCAGCGGCTTCACGCGCGTGCAGGCCGAACGCGAGGTGGCCACGCCCACCGGCCCGCGCAAGGTGCTCGACGTGGTGGCCGACCGCTTTCGCGCATCCAGCGCCGAGCGCGCGCGCGTGGTCGAGGCCATCGAGGTGGCGCTCAAGCGCGGCAGCGGGCGTGTCACCGTGCATGCCACGGGCGCCGACGAAAGCGCACCCGTTGATGTGTGGAAGTTCTCCACCGGCCTGCATTGCCCCGAGAGCGACATCCGCTACGCCGACCCCATTCCGTCGATGTTCTCGTTCAACTCGGCCGTGGGCGCCTGCGACACCTGCCGGGGTTTCGGCCGCGTCATCGGCGTCGACCTGGGCCTGGTGATTCCGAACGACAAGCTCACGCTGCGCGCGGGCGCCATCAAGACCATCCAGACGCCGGCCTGGAAAGAGGCGCAGGACGACCTCATGCGCCACGCCGAGACCGCCGGCATTCCGCGCGACACGCCCTGGAACAAGCTCACCGAGGAGCAGAAGAACTGGGTGATCGAGGGCACGCCCAACTACAAGGAAGGCAACTGGAACAAGCAGTGGTACGGCGTTCGCCGCTTCTTCGGCTACCTGGAGAGCAAGGCCTACAAGATGCACATTCGCGTGCTCTTGTCGAAGTACCGCAGCTACACGCAGTGCCCGGCCTGCAGCGGCGCGCGGCTCAAGCTCGACAGCCTGATCTGGCGCATCGGCAGCAAGGAAGACGCCGACGCGGTGCTGCCGCCCGAGAAGCGCTTCATGCCGACCGGCGCGAAGTGGACGCGGGCGCAGCTGGAGGCGCTGCCGGGGTTGTGTCTGCATGACCTGATGCTGTTGCCCATCGAGCGGCTGCGGCGTTTCTTCGACAGGCAGTTGCCCTCACCCCAACCCTCTCCCGCAAGCGGGAGAGGGGGCAAGGCAGAGCAGCTGGCCGAGGCTTCCGAATTGCTCCCTCTCCCGCTTGCGGGAGAGGGCAGGGGTGAGGGCGAAACTCAAGCCCTCAAACTCCTCTTCGAAGAAATCACCACCCGCCTGCGCTACCTGCACGACGTCGGCATCGGCTACCTCACGCTCGACCGCCAGAGCCGCACCCTGAGCGGCGGCGAGGTGCAGCGCATCAACCTCACGACCGCGCTGGGCACCTCGCTGGTCAACACGCTGTTCGTGCTCGACGAGCCCAGCATCGGCCTGCATCCGCGCGACATGAACCGCATCACCGAGGCCATGCTGCGCCTGCGCGATGCGGGCAACACGCTGGTGGTGGTCGAGCACGACCCGGCCGTGATGCTCGCGGCCGACCGCGTGATCGACATGGGCCCCGGCCCCGGCATCCGCGGCGGGCAGATCGTGTTCGACGGCACCACCGACCAGTTGCGCGACGCCGACACCCTCACCGGCAACTACCTCGGCGGGCGCAAGAAGATCGGCATGGGCTTCAAGCGGCTCGTGAGCGAGAACACGCACCGCCTCATTCTGGAAGGCGCGCGCGAGCACAACCTGCGCAACATCACGGTCGAGTTTCCGCTCGCGCGGCTGGTGTGCGTCACGGGCGTCAGCGGCTCGGGCAAGTCCACGCTGATCCAGGACGTGCTGGCGCCCGCGCTCATGCGCCACTTCGGCAAGGCCACCGAAACGCCCGGCGCGCACGACCGCCTGCTGGGCGCCGATCACCTGGGCGACGTGGTCTTCGTCGACCAGTCGCCCATCGGCAAAACGGCGCGCTCCAACCCCGCGAGCTACGTGGGCGCGTGGGACGCCATCCGCGAGATCTTTGCCACGGCGGCGCTGTCGCGCCAGCGCGGCTACACCGCGAGCAAGTTCAGTTTCAACTCCGGCGACGGGCGCTGCCCGACCTGCGGCGGCTCGGGCTTCGAGCACGTGGAAATGCAGTTTCTGTCCGACGTGTACCTGCGCTGCCCCGACTGCGACGGCAAGCGCTACCGCCCCGAAATTCTCGAAGTGCGCGTGGAGCGCAAGGGCAAGAGCTACAACGTGGCCGACGTGCTCGACCTCACCGTGGCCGAGGCGGCCGTGGTGTTCGAAAGCGACCGCGACGTGCTGCGCGTGCTGCAACCCATCTCCGACGTGGGCCTGGACTACGTGAAGCTCGGTCAGCCCGTGCCCACGCTCTCCGGCGGCGAGGCGCAGCGCCTGAAGCTGGCCGGCTTCCTGGCCGAGGCGGCCAAGAACGCCACGTCGAGCAAGCAGCTGCTGGCGCGCAAGGGCACGCTCTTTCTGTTCGACGAGCCGACCACCGGCCTGCACTTCGACGACATCGCGCGGCTCATGCGCGCGCTGCGCAAGCTGCTGGACGCCGGGCACTCACTGATCGTCATCGAGCACAACCTGGACGTGATCCGCGCCAGCGACTGGCTCATCGACCTGGGCCCCGAAGGCGGCGAGGGCGGCGGCCAGGTGGTGGCCGAGGGCACGCCCGAGCAGATGCGCGAGAACCGCGCCTCGCTCACCGGCGCCGCGCTGGCCGACTACGAGCTGGCCATCGGCCCCGACGCCTACAAGGTGGCCGAGCGCGCCGCGCGCCGCTACGTCGCCAACGCCAAGACGACGCCGGGCGCCAACGCCATCGAGATCGTCAATGCGCGCGAGCACAACCTGAAGAACCTCAGCGTGAACATTCCGCGCGGCAAGTTCAGCGTGGTGACCGGCGTGAGCGGCTCGGGCAAGTCGACGCTGGCCTTCGACATCCTGTTCAACGAAGGGCAGCGCCGCTACCTGGAATCGCTCAACGCCTATGCGCGCAGCATCGTGCAGCCGGCCGGCCGGCCCGAGGTGGACGCGGTGTACGGCATTCCGCCGACCGTGGCCATCGAGCAGCGCCTGTCGCGCGGCGGCCGCAAGAGCACCGTGGGCACCACCACCGAGGTGTGGCACTTTCTGCGCCTGCTGTACGTCAAGCTGGGCATCCAGCACTGCATTCACGACGGCGCCGCGGTGCAGCCGCAGACGCCCGACAGCATCGCCGCGCAGCTGATGCGCAACTTCAAGGGCCAGCACATCGGCCTGCTTGCGCCGCTGGTGAGCAACCGCAAGGGCGTGTACACCGAGCTGGCCGACTGGGCGCGCCCGCGTGGCTTCACCCACCTGCGCGTGGACGGCGACTTTCTGCCGACCACGGGCTTTCCGCGCATCGACCGCTTCAAGGAACACAGCATCGAGCTGCCGGTGGCCAGCCTCGACGTGTCGCCCTTGAAGGAGACCGAGCTGCGCGAGGCGCTCACCAAGGCGCTGGAGCACGGCAAGGGCGTGGTGCATGTGATGAGCGACCTCGACGGCCTGCGCGCCGCCATGATGGCGGGCGTGTCCGCCGCGGGCATCGGCCGCGTCGACGTGTTCTCCACGCTGCGCGCCTGCCCCATCTGCAGCACCAGCTACGCCGAGCTCGACCCGCGCCTGTTCAGCTACAACAGCAAGCACGGCTGGTGCCCCGACTGCGTGGGCACCGGCGTGAAGCTCAGCAAGGACCAGCGCAAGGTGTTCGACGACTCCGTGCGCGACGACGACAACAAGGGCCGCGAGCAGACCTTCGGCGAGCCCGAGATCGAGGACCTGGCCGACACCGCCTGCCCCACCTGCCAGGGCACGCGCCTGAACGCCACGGCACGCGCCGTGAGCTTCGGCGCCTCGCCGGCCGACGGGCTGAGCGGCATCGGCATCACCGCGCTGGCGCGCATGAGCGTGATCGAGGTGCGGCAGTGGTTCGAAGGGCTGTCGCTCTCGGGCCGAGAAGCCGAGATCGCACGCGACCTGGTGCCGGAAATCAAGAGCCGGCTCGAGTTCCTCGAGGAGGTCGGCCTGGGCTACCTCACGCTGGACCGCGGCGCGCCCACGCTGAGTGGCGGCGAGGCGCAGCGCATTCGCCTGGCGGCGCAGCTCGGCAGCAACCTGCAGGGCGTGTGCTACGTGCTCGACGAGCCGACCATCGGCCTGCATGCGCGCGACAACCAGATCCTGCTGAACGCGCTGCACAAGCTGGGCGAGAAGGGCAACACGCTGGTGGTGGTGGAGCACGACGAGGACACCATCCGCCGGGCGGACCACATCATCGACATCGGCCCGAGCGCGGGCAAGCGCGGCGGGCGGCTGGTGGCCGAGGGCTCGGTGGCGGACATCGAGGCGGCGGGGGATTCGCAGACGGGGCGGTATCTGCGTGATGCGATTCGGCATCCCTTGCAGGCGCGGCGTCTTGTCCCTCTCCCTCCCCTTCCGGGGGAGGGCCGGGGAGCGGGCACGACGGCCGCGAACAAGGCCGCGGCAAAGGCCAGCGCCGCGAGCCCTCACCCCAACCCTCTCCCAGAGGGAGAGGGAGCAAGTCAAGGGGCGGGAGTCAACGCATGGCTCACCGTGCACCGCGCCGACCTGCACAACCTGCAGGACGTGACCGCCACCTTGCCGCTGCACCGCCTCGTGGTGGTCACCGGCGTAAGCGGCTCGGGCAAGTCGACGCTGGCGCGTGACGTGCTGCTGGCCAACGTGCAGGGCATCGTGGTGCAGCGCATGACCAAGGCGGGCCGCGACGCGGACGCCGCAGGCAAGCGCCCGGCCTGGGCTGGCTGCAGCAGCGTGGACGGCTACGAGACCATCGACCGCGTGCTGGAGGTCGACCAGACGCCCATCGGCAAGACGCCGCGCAGCTGCCCGGCCACCTACATCGGCTTCTGGGACACCATCCGCAAACTGTTCGCCGACACGCTGGAAGCCAAGGCGCGCGGCTACGGTCCGGCGCGCTTCAGCTTCAACACCGGCGAAGGCCGTTGCCCGGGCTGCGAAGGCGCCGGCGTGCGCACCATCGAGATGAGCTTCCTGCCCGACGTGAAGGTGCCCTGCGAGGTGTGCCACGGTGCGCGCTTCAACCCCGAGACGCTGGCCGTGAGCTGGCGCGGCAAGAGCATTGGCGACGTGCTGAAGATGGAGGTCGACGAGGCGGTCGCGTTCTTCGCGAGCATGCCCAACATCGCCCACCCGCTGCAGTTGCTGAAAGACGTGGGGCTGGGCTACCTCACGCTGGGGCAGCCCTCGCCCACGCTGTCGGGC